>Ga0208316_1000034_pt1 | contig 211887 bp, 198 predicted proteins | sample MalvireepMed_231_FD_184240 | JGI IMG/M metagenome (GOLD analysis project Ga0208316, IMG submission 184240) | Marine viral communities from the Global Malaspina Expedition - Malaspina viral metaG DeepMed_231 (SPAdes) (version 2) | ecosystem: Environmental > Aquatic > Marine > Oceanic | place...
GTGCCAGAGCCAGAGCCAGAGCCAGAGCCAGAGCCAGAGCCAGAGCCAGAGCCAGAGCCAGAGCCAGAGCCAGAGCCAGAGCCAGCCGCGAAGCCTGCGCTTCAAGAGAAGCCGGTATCCGAAAAAGGCGAGAAGAAAGGCTGGTTTGCGCGCATCAAATCTGGCCTGGGGAAAACCCGCGCTAATCTTACTGACGGCTTGGCCGACCTGTTCCTTGGCAAAAAGCATATCGATGACGAGCTGCTGGAGGATCTGGAAACTCAGCTGCTCATGGCCGATGTGGGCATCGAAGCGACGAGCGAAATCATCGAGCGCCTTGAGGCACGGGTTTCCCGCAAAGAGCTGAATAATCCCGAAGCGCTCTATCGCGGCCTACAGGAGGAGCTGGCCGCGCTGCTGGCACCCGTGTCTGCGCCGCTCAGCTTCGAGAAAGAGAGCGACGGCCCCTTCGTTATTCTGGTGGTGGGGGTCAACGGCGTGGGTAAAACCACCACCATCGGCAAGCTCACCCAGCGTTTCCAGCGCGAAGGCAAGAGCGTCATGCTGGCAGCCGGGGATACCTTCCGTGCGGCGGCGGTGGAACAGCTTAAAGTGTGGGGCGAACGCAACAGTGTACCGGTGATTGCTCAGCACACCGGGGCTGACAGCGCCTCGGTGATTTACGACGCAGTGGCGGCCGCCAAGTCTCGCGGCGTAGATGTGCTGATCGCCGATACCGCCGGGCGGCTGCACAACAAGAGCCACCTGATGGAAGAGCTGAAAAAGGTGCACCGTGTGATGCAGAAGCTCGATGACACGGCGCCCCATGAGGTCATGCTCGTGCTGGATGCAGGCACGGGGCAGAACGCAATTTCCCAGGCCACCACTTTTAATGAGGCGGTGCCGATTAGCGGCATTACTTTAACCAAGCTGGATGGCACCGCCAAAGGCGGGATTATCTTTGCCCTGGCGAAACAGCTAGAAACGCCGATTCGCTTTATCGGGGTGGGTGAGGGCCTGGACGACTTGCGCCCCTTCAACGCTAACGACTTCGTCAACGCGCTGTTTGACCGCCAAGGGGATGATGGTCGCGCATGATTGCTTTTGAGCATGTGGGGAAGCGCTATGGAGGGCGCTTTGACGCGCTGGCGCACCTGAACTTTCGCGTGGCGAGAGGCGAAATGGTGTTTCTGACTGGCCACTCTGGGGCGGGAAAAAGCTCGCTACTGCGGCTGATTATGCGCCTAGAAAAGCCCAGCCGTGGGCGAGTAGTGGTAGCCGGGCATGACATTGCTCAGCTCCACGCCAGCCAGGTGCCGTTTTATCGTCGCCAGATTGGCGTAGTATTTCAGGACCACCAGCTGCTATTTGATCGCAGCGTGTTCCATAACGTTTCGCTGCCGCTAGAAATTCAGGGTGTAGAGCCCCGAGAGGCGGCGAGGCGGGTGCGGGCAGCACTGGATAAAGTCGGCCTGTTGCACCGCGAAAAAGCCCTGCCCATCGAGCTTTCCGGCGGTGAGCAGCAGCGGGTGGGCATCGCCCGCGCCGTGGTTAATAAGCCCGCGCTGCTGCTTGCCGATGAGCCCACCGGTAACCTAGACCCACAGCTCTCTGCCGATATCATGGGGCTGTTCGAGGACTTCAACCGCATCGGCACTACGGTCATGATCGCTAGCCACGATTTGGCGCTGATTGCGCGCTTGCGTCATCGGATTCTGCGTCTGCAGGACGGTCGTTTAGTCGCCGATGAGGGGGCTGCATGAAGCGCTCAGCCAATGCTCGCCAAAGCGGCGCCGCCCCTCGGGGTAAGCGCCAAACACCCAAGCCCGCCGCACCTGCCTCGGAAACAGCCCCTCGCAGTGGGGCGCGCGCTCAGCAAACACGTTTTAGCAGTCGCCTGCGTGCCTGGGGGCGTCACCACCGGGCCATGGCGCTGGATAGCCTTTTTCGACTGGTGCGCTACCCGTTGGGAAACCTGCTGACCATGCTGGCCATTGCCATTGCCTTGGTACTTCCCGCTGCTCTATGGCTGACGTTGGACAGCGCCAAGCTGCTGGATGCCGAGCTGGATGAAAGCGCGTCGCTCACCGTTTATCTCGATATGGGGATTGATGCAGCGCAGGCGGCTCGGATCGAAGAGGCGGTGAGTGCTGACGGCGGCGTGGCGCAGACGCGTATGATCAGCCCAGAGCAGGGCATGGCGGATTTCCAGCAGTCGTTGGGCATCGACGATACCCTGGCAGGGCTTGACGATAATCCGCTCCCCACGAGTATCGTCATTTCCCCTCAAGATGTAGAGCCCGCTGCGATGGCTGAACTGGCCGAGCGGCTCGAGGGGGTAACTGGCATCGATGAAGTACGCGTCGATTTGGCCTGGGTCGAGCGGCTGCGCCATCTGGCGGCGTTGGGACGCCGCGTGGCGCTGGCGCTGGGGGTGCTGTTTGGTTTCGGTGTACTGCTGGTCGTCGGTAATACCATTCGCTTGGCGGTGGAGAGTCGACGCCGTGAAATCGAAGTGGTCATGCTGATCGGCGCAACGCACGCCTTCGTACGTCGCCCGTTCTTGTACAGTGGAGCCTGGTATGGCGCTGGCGGCGGGCTTTTGGCGCTGGGTCTATTGGCCTTGGGTAATCACTGGCTCTCACTGCCGGTAGCGGCGCTGGCGGCCAGCTACGGTGCCAGCTTCACCTTGCCGCAGCTAGATGTGACAGGCTCTACAATTCTGCTATCCTGCAGTATACTACTTGGCTGGCTGGGCGCTTGGCTTGCCGTCACGCGCCATCTTTCCAGCATACGCCCGCGCTGAGCATGCGTCTGTCGCGTTGTCATCTTCACGTTATAGGCAGTACATAGACTTCGCGATATTGTCCATGCGGGCAGTCACGGGAATTTCTACCCCCGTGGCGTGATCGATGCCAACTGTGCGTCGATCGTTTGAACCTCTGGGTTCGCCTAAGGTCTTAAGGTTAACGCAAGACGTTTGGCTGCGCACATTCACGCGACGCCAGCACGTCAACCACGATAGGTTTTAAGGGAGGCCATCTGCATATGAGCACTAGTCTTCTACCGGTGGGACAGTTTTCACCAGGCAATGACCTGGGTGGCTACATTCAAGCGGTGAATGGCATCGCGGTGCTGAGCGTCGAAGAGGAGCGCGAGCTGGCGTTCCGCCTTTACGATGAGGGCGATCTTGAGGCGGCACGTCGACTGGTGCTATCGCACCTTCGTTTCGTGGTGCATATTGCTCGCAGCTACTCCGGTTACGGTCTGCCGCAAGCGGACTTGATTCAGGAAGGCAACGTCGGTTTGATGAAAGCCGTCAAGCGCTTCGATCCCAATCAAGGGGTACGCTTGGTATCGTTTGCCGTGCATTGGATCAAGGCAGAGATTCACGAGTTTGTGCTGCGTAACTGGCGCATCGTTAAAATCGCTACCACCAAAGCTCAGCGCAAGCTGTTCTTCAACCTGCGTAGCGCGAAAAAGCGTTTGGCATGGCTGAACAACGATGAAGTCGATGCCATCGCTAAAGACCTTGATGTGAAGCCCGAAGTCGTGCGCGATATGGAAGGTCGCCTCTCGGCATTCGACGCAGGGTACGACGCATCGCCCAGTGACGACGAAGAGAGTACGTATCAAGCGCCAGCGTACTTCCTCGATGACGCTTCCGCTGACCCGGCGACACAGCTCGAAGACAGCGACTTCGAGGAAGACGCCACGCGCCGTCTTCAACTGGCACTCAAAGCGTTGGACGAGCGCTCGCGGGACATTTTGCAGCGCCGCTGGCTCACCGATGACAAAGCCACGTTGCACGATTTGGCCGATGTGTACGGCGTTAGCGCTGAGCGCATTCGCCAGCTCGAAAAGAACGCCATGAAGAAACTGCGCCAGAAAATGGGCGACGCGGCCATCGCTGCGTAACACTCACGCCTCACGCAGGAAAACGCCCCGCCGGTATCGTTACGGCGGGGCGTTTTCATTTGCTTTGTGCATGTGCTGAGAGCACGCGCCTCATTATGCGGGTTGGGAAGCGTTTCTAAATAGCTGGCCCGAGAGTAGCGTCCACTGATCCTCCCAATACTCGGTAGGCAGCCGCTTGAAGTCGCTGCGGACGTATTGCGAAATACGCCCTTCGGCCTGGGCGATGAGCAGGTTGGCCGCTGCTGAGGCGGTGATGCTGGTGCGCCACCCTTCGCGCAGCTCGGCTTCCCGCAGCACCTGCTTGAGCTGGGTTTCCAGGCGCTCGAAGAGCTGGTGTACCCGCTGGCGCAGCCGTGCGGTTTCACCGGTGAGCACATCGCCCCCTAGCACCCTGGCAAGCCCGGGGTTCTTCTCGGCAAATCCGAGCAGGAGCGAGAGAATTGTCCCGCAGCGGGTCGTGGCGTCGGGGATGTCATCCAGAATGCGGGTAATGCGTGCGAAAATGCTCTCTTCGATGAAGTCGATCAGTCCCTCGAACATGCGCGCCTTGCTGGGGAAGTGGCGATACAGCGCCGCTTCGGAAACGCCCACTTGGCGCGCCAGTGCGGCCGTGGTGATCCGCTTGCCACTGTCCTCTTCCAGCATGATGGCTAACGCCTGCAGAATTTGCTCGCGGCGGCGAGGTTTGCGATCGTCACTCATGACTCTTGCCCTCCGTCGCGATTAACCTGCGTCAGTGATCAGGGTGCCTACCCCGGCGTTGGTAAAGATTTCCAGTAGCACCGCATGAGGAACGCGGCCATCAATAATATGGGCGCTGTTCACACCGCCTTTCACGGCATCCAGCGCGCAGCGGATTTTGGGTAGCATCCCGCCGTAGATGGTGCCGTCGGCAATCAGGCCGTCTACCTGGGCGGTGGTGAGCCCTGTTAGTACCTTGCCTTCGCTGTTCATCAAGCCCGCCACGTTGGTCAGCAGCATCAGCTTCTCGGCGTTCAGCGCTTCGGCCAGCTTGCCTGCTACCAGATCGGCATTGATGTTGTAGCTGTTACCTTTGTCATCCACGCCGATGGGAGCGATGACCGGAATAAAGTCCCGGGCGGCCAGCATCTCGATCAGGTCAGTGGAGATCGACTCCACTTCGCCGACATGGCCGATATCGATGATTTCCGGCGCGGTCATCTCCGGGCTCTGGTGCTCCACCTTCAGCTGCCGGGCGCGAATCTGGGCGCCATCTTTGCCAGTCAGGCCAATCGCCTTGCCGCCGCTTTGATTGATCAGGTTGACGATGCTCTTGTTCACCAAGCCGCCCAGTACCATCTCCACGACATCCATGGTTTGCGAGTCAGTGACTCGCATGCCATTCACGAAGCGGGATTCGATATTGAGTTTCTCCAGCAGACTGCCAATTTGCGGCCCACCGCCGTGTACCACCACGGGGTTGATGCCGACCTCCTTCATCAGCACGATGTTGCGAGCAAATGAGTCGATCAGCGTGTCTTCGGTCATGGCATTGCCGCCATATTTCACGACGACAGTTTTACCGGAAAATTGCTGAATATAGGGAAGCGCTTCTGACAGCACCTCCACAACGACCTGGGGGTCGCGGCTAGCTGAACTCATGACGTTGTCCCTTTGCTCTTTTTAATGTCTGTTGCGTTGCTAGGCGCTTACGCGCCTGGATGACAGCATTTTTTAACACGTCGCGCGTTCTAAGGGCGCGATCATGTCGTTGTGGTGGCCGGTATGGTCAGTGTAGGCGCGACGCCATGTAGCGCTTTTTCAAAGCGCTCGCGGATTCGAGCGAGCGCTGCGCTATCTTTTCCCTCGAAACGCAGTACCAGGGCGGGCGTCGTATTAGAGGCGCGACATAATCCCCAGCCGTCGGTGTAATCAACGCGAATGCCATCCAGCGTGGTTTTGATACCTTCGCCGAAGTCGCCCTCTCTGGCAAGTGTCTCGATAATGGCAAATTTTTCTTCATCGGCAACGCTGACGTTAATTTCTGGCGTACTGACATCTTGGGGGAATTGGTCAAAGAAAGTGTCCGCGTCGCCGGGGAATTGGGCAAGAATCTCCAGCAGCCGTGCGGCTGAGTAGAGGCCGTCATCAAAGCCGTACCAGCGCTCTTTAAAGAAGATATGTCCGCTCATTTCGCCGCCCAGCAGCGCGTCGGTCTCTTTCATACGCGCTTTGATCAGTGAGTGGCCGGTGCGCCACATCTCGGGTTCACCCCCAGCCTCGCTAACCACCTTGGCCAAGTTGCCGGTGCACTTGATATCGAAGACCACCTTGGCACCAGGGTTGCGCGACAGCATATCGGTGGCAAAGTGCATCAACAGGTGGTCAGGGTAAATCATACGCCCACGGGGCGTCACGACGCCCAGGCGGTCACCGTCGCCGTCGAAGGCAAGGCCGATGTCGGCACCGCTCTGTTGGACGTGGTGGATCAGATCCTGCAGGTTTTCCGGCTTGCCGGGGTCGGGGTGATGGTTGGGGAAGCGGCCATCGATCTCGTCAAACAGTGGTGTGGTGGTGACCCCAAGCCGCTGAATAAGCTGCGGGCCTAGCTCGCCAGCCACCCCGTTGCCGCAATCCACCACGGCGCTAAGCGGGCGTGTTACCTTCACATCACTCAAGATGCGTTCCAGGTAGCTGGCGCGCAGATCTTGGCTGCTCACGCTGCCCTGGCCCTGGGTGAAATTGCCCGCCTGGATACGCCCAAAGAGCGCAGTAATCGCGTCGCCCGATAAGGTGTCGCCCGCCAGGACGATTTTAAAGCCGTTGTAGTCCGGCGGGTTGTGGCTGCCGGTGAGCATCACCCCTGAGCGGCTCTCTGGCAGCGTGTGGGTGGCGAAGTAGAGCACCGGCGTGGGCACCATGCCGATATCGATAACGTCCCGCCCGGCGGCCTGCAGGCCGCGAATGAGCGCCGTTTGCAGGCGCGGCCCAGAGGTGCGGCCATCTCGCGCCACAATCACCGTCTGCTCGCCACGAGCGGCAGCTTCAGAGCCGACGGCACGGCCAATCAGCTCGGTAGTGGCTTCGCTTAATGTGTCATCCACGATGCCGCGAATATCGTAAGCGCGAAATATCGAAGCGGGTACGGTCATCATCGATCCTTGAAAAACGCTGAAAGGGAGTGGGCTGGCGAACGGGGTTACTGACGGCCGGTGCTGCCGAAACCGCCGCTGCCGCGAGTAGAGTCGGTAAAGCTATCGACGATATCGAGTTCAGCTTGCACCACGGGGACCAGAACGTACTGGGCGAGCCGCTCGAAGGGCGCAATCGTGAAGCTGTCCTGGCCGCGATTCCATACCGAGATCATTAGCTCGCCCTGGTAGTCGGAGTCGATGAGCCCAACTAGGTTACCCAGCACGATGCCGTGTTTATGGCCTAGGCCAGAGCGCGGCAGAATCATTCCCGCTAAACCCGGATCTTCAATATAGATGGCAAGGCCGGTGCGGACGAGCTGACATTCGCTGGGGGCAAGGATGAGCGGCTCATCCAGCAGGGCGCGTAAGTCCATGCCCGCAGAGCCTGTCGTGGCATAGGTGGGGAGATAGTCGTGCAGGCGCTCATCCAACACATTGCACTGCAGGCGAGGTCGGGGGCTGCTCATGGTTAGGCTCCAGAAGAGGTCAAAGAGAGGTGGGTGAGGGCGTGCCGAACGATCAGCGCGGCCAGCTGCGTTTTAGGCTGTGGCGGTGCGACGAGTCGGTCACTACCGTCGGATGTTCGCCATAGCAGCAGCGCCGCGTTGTCGTCGCTGCCAAATCCCAGCCCCTGCTGGGAAACATCGTTGGCGACGATCATATCGAGCCCTTTGCGGGCGAGCTTATCCTGGGCGTAACGCTCGATGTCTTGGGTCTCGGCGGCAAAGCCCACGACAAAGGGGCGCTGGCCGTCCGGTAGCGCCGCCACATCGGCAATGATGTCGGGATTTTTCACCAGCGTGAGCGTTAGGGTGTCCTGGTCGTCGGTTTTTTTCAGCTTGTGCTCGGCCGCGTTGGCGGCGCGGTAGTCGGCTACCGCTGCGCAGCCGATAAACAGCGCCGCCTGGGGCGCTAGCTCAAGCGCTACTGTATGCATTTGTACGGCGGTTTCGACGTTGAGCCGCTCGACTCCTTGGGGAGTAGGCAAATTCACCGGGCCGCTGATTAGCGTTACTCGTGCGCCTTGCGCGGCCGCCTCGGCCGCCAGGGCATAGCCCATCTTCCCCGAGCTGTGATTCGACAGGTAGCGGACAGGGTCTAGTGCCTCCCGCGTGGGGCCAGCGGTAATCACGACATGGGGGGCGCTGGCCGAAGGGGTAATGGGCGGTGCAAAATGGCGGCTCACGGCCTCCAGAATTTCATCAGGCTCGCTCATGCGCCCTGGGCCGACGTCGCCGCAGGCCTGATCGCCCGCCGCCGGGCCAATCAACTGCCAGCCATCGGTGGCCAGCTGTTTCACATTGCGCTGAGTGGCTGGGTGGCGCCACATGGCCTGATTCATCGCAGGGGCGATGAGACGCGGTGCTTCAGAAGCAAGGCATAGAGTGGTCAGTAAGTCATCCGCCATGCCATGGACCAGCCGCGCGATCAAGTCGGCGGTGGCCGGGGCGATGACGATGGCATCCGCCCAGCGGGCCAGCTCGATATGCCCCATGCCAGCTTCCGCTTCAGGGTCGAGTAGCGAGGTACGCACCGGCTCGCCCGAAAGTGCCTGAAGCGTGAGTGGCGTTATAAACGCCTGGGCTCCCTCGGTCATCACTACACGAACCTCGCAGCCAGCCTGTTTTAGCTGCCGCACGATAAGGGCGCTTTTGTAGGCCGCGATGCCAGCGCTAACGCCCAGCAGCAGGCGCTTACCCGCTAGCGACGATAAGGGGGAGTGCGAAAGTGGGGCCATGGTGGGCAGTCCAGTGTGACGATCAACAAGGGGCTTACCATACCATTTGGCTGATTATTTTGGCATGCTCGGCAGATTCGCCATAATGCGAGGTATAGTGAGGCTGGTGGTCATGGTAGTGCGTTAAAAGAACCATTAGGGAGGCGTGGATGGGGATTAATCATTGGCCCGAAGGTGAGCGGCCACGGGAAAAGCTGTTGAATATGGGCGCGCAGGCGCTTTCGGATGCCGAGCTGTTAGCGATTTTTCTGCGAGTAGGCGTGCAGGGGCGCTCAGCGGTAGACTTGGCGCGGGACTTGCTGGCGAACTTTGGGGGGTTAAGGCAGTTGCTTGAGGCGGACCAAACCCAGTTCTGCTCCGCCCGTGGTCTGGGAAGTGCTAAATTTGCCCAGTTGCAGGCCACCCTAGAGCTCTCTCGACGGCATTTGGCCAGCCAACTGGCTCGTGGCAATGCCCTAACGTCGCCTGCGTTGGTGCGCCACTATTTGAGCTCACAGCTGCGTCACTTGGGGCATGAAGAGTTCGCCGTACTTTTTTTGGATACACAGCATCGAATTATTCGCTATGAATCCCTGTTTCGCGGTACCCTAGACAGCGCATCCGTTTACCCCCGCGAAGTTGCCAAGCGTGCGCTTGAGTTACACGCTGGTGCTGTCATCCTGGCCCACAATCACCCATCGGGTGTGGCTGAGCCCAGCGATGCTGATCGACGTATCACAGAACGCTTAAAAGATGCCCTTGCACTCTTTGACGTGCGGGTACTCGATCATTTTGTGGTGGGGGACGGAGAAGTGGTGTCATTTGCCGAGCGTGGCTGGCTATAGCGGTAATTTTCAGCAGCATCAGCAGCAGAAGACGTGTGCTCGACCCTTCGGTCTTTGCCCTTTTTCTAAGTAAATTGTCCAAAAACGCGCTTTTTTGGCCTTTTTGGGCGGTTTCGCTTGCTGGTAGCTAGGTGCTCTGGTATAAAGTGCCACCTTTGAACTTGGGTTGAATAACGGATTTGGGTACAGCTAGGCGGTTAACTGCGTCGACTCCCTCCCTGCTCCGGTTTGCCCGACAGTTTTGAACAACTCGCCAAGCGGTTGGAGGCTCTCATGTCCAAAGTATGTCAGGTTACCGGCAAGCGTCCGGTAACTGGTAATAACGTTTCTCACTCCCAGCGTAAGACACGTCGTCGTTTCTTGCCGAACCTGCACACCCATCGTTTTTGGGTTGAGTCTGAAAACCGCTTCGTCAAGCTGCGCGTTTCCTCTAAAGGCATGCGCATCATCGACAAGAAAGGTATCGAGACGGTTCTGGCCGATATCCGCAAACGCGGCGACGCTATCTAAGCCAGCTTTTTGCTAAGCACTTTTGGGAGAGTTAAACCATGCGCGATAAGATCAAGCTGGTGTCTAGTGCCGGTACAGGCCACTTCTACACCACTGATAAGAACAAGCGGAACACCCCGGATAAGTTCGAATTCAAGAAATACGACCCGGTGGTCCGTAAGCACGTTATCTACAAGGAAGCCAAGATCAAGTAATCGCGATTACGATGATCGGCTTTCACCGCAGGCGAGCGCCTGTTGAAAAACCCGGCCTAAAGCCGGGTTTTTGCATGTCTGTCGTTAGCGCCTTGGCCGTTAATCGCTGTCACTGTGCTGTCATCATAGGCTTTCATCATGCCCGAACTGCCTGAAGTTGAAACCACGCGACGTGGCATCGCCCCCTATATAGAGGGGCAAGAAATTACCGAAGTGCGGGTGCGCCAGCCACGCCTGCGGGTACCAGTGCCGGACGACCTGGCCGAACGCTTAATCGGCGCACGAGTGGGCGAGTTGGCCCGACGAGCTAAATACCTGCAGATTCCGCTAGCCACCGCTGATGGCAGTGCCACGCTGCTGTGGCACTTAGGCATGTCGGGCAGCCTGCGTATTGCCCGCCTGGGGGATTTGCCGAAAAAGCACGACCATGTGGATGTGGTGACCGCTAGCGGCTACGTGCTGCGCTACCATGACCCGCGTCGGTTTGGGTTTGTCGACTGGCAGCAGGGCGACGGCAGCCGCGATACCCGCCTTGCTCACCTTGGCCCTGAACCGCTTAGCGATGCCTTCAACGGCCAGTGGCTCTACCGTCTGTCGCGTAATAAGCGGGTGGCAGTAAAGCCCTTTTTGATGGACAACCGTGTGGTGGTGGGTGCGGGCAATATTTATGCCGCCGAAGCGCTGTTTATGGCAGGCATCGACCCGCGCCGTGCGGCGGGGCGAATTTCCCAAGCGCGCTACGACGCGCTAGCGGCGGCCGTCAAAGAGGTGTTGGCGGCGGCCATTACCCAAGGTGGCACCACGCTGCGCGATTTTGTCAGCGGCCAAGGCGAGCCTGGTTACTTCGCCCAGCGGCTGAATGTTTACGGACGCCACGGGCAGCCTTGCCTACGCTGTGGCAGCGAGCTGAAGCGCATTACCCTGGGTCAACGTGCCAGTGTGTTTTGCCCCGGTTGCCAGCGTTAATCGCCGCCTTGGGCGGTTAACTGTTTTTATGCTTACAGTGCCTAAGTGCACTGTCAGCTTGCTCTTTTGGAGATTGTTGTGACCCAACGCCTGCGCTTGAATAAAAACGCCGATCGCCGCTTAAAAGCTGGCCATCTGTGGATCTACTCCAACGAAGTCGATATCAAAGAGACGCCGCTGAAAAACTTTGCGGCGGGCGAGCCTGCGCTGGTAGAGGCGTCCAACGGTAAAACCCTGGGCGTTGCCTACGTGAACCCGCACTCGCTGATCTGCGGCCGCATCATGTCTCGCGACCCTGAAATGCGCCTGGACCGCTCGCTGTTCGTGCATCGCTTTAATCAGGCCCTAGCGCTGCGCCAGCGCCTGTTTGATCAGCCGTTTTATCGCCTGATTCATGGCGAGGGCGACCTGCTGCCTGGCCTGGTGATTGATCGTTTCGGCGATGTGCTGGTGGTGCAGCTCAACACCGCCGGTATGCAGGCACTGGCGGAAGATATCGTTGACGCCCTGGAGAAAGTGGTTAAGCCGAGTGCTATCGTCTTCCGTAACGACACCGGTGGCCGCCGCCAGGAGGGCCTGGAAGCCCACGTGGAAGTCGTCAAAGGTACGCTGCCTGACGAAGTGCTGCTGGTCGAAAATGGCGTCACCTTTGCCGTGCCGGTGCTAAACGGCCAGAAAACCGGCTGGTTCTATGATCACCGTGTGAACCGTGCTTGGCTCAACAGCCAAGTGGCCGGTAAGCGCGTGCTAGACGTATTCAGCTACGTGGGTGGCTGGGGCGTTCAGGCGGCGGCCAGCGGTGCATCAGAAGTGCTCTGCGTGGATGCATCCGGCGCGGCGCTGGAGCAAGTGGCGCGCAACGCCGAGCTGAATGGCGTTCAAGAGCAGGTGGCGATTGGTGAAGGCGATGCTTTTGAAGCCCTGGCGGCGCTAAAGGCAGATGGCGAGCAGTTCGATGTGGTGATTCTCGATCCGCCTGCGTTTATCAAAAAGCGTAAGGATATCCCCAACGGCGAGCGCGCCTACTCGCGCCTGAACCGTGAGGCGATACGCCTGCTGGGCCGCGATGGCCTGCTGCTGTCGGCATCCTGCTCCATGCACCTTGCCCCTGATCGTTTGGTCGATGTGGTGCGCGGTGCAGTGCGCCACCAAGACCGCCAAGGTCAGGTGATCTTCCAGGGCCACCAAGGGCCGGATCACCCGGTGCACCCGGCCATACCGGAGACGTCGTACTTGAAGGCGCTAGGCGTGCGCGTGTTCCGCGACTAAGCACGGCCATTGGCCGATGATGCGCACTTCCTGCCCGGCCTTAACGTTCACAACGGCAAGGTGACCTATCGTGCCGTTGCCGATGCATTTGGGCTGGAAAGCGTTGCCCCGGCCAGCATGGTGAGGTAATCCCACCGCTTTTGGGCGGGCAAGAAGCCGCGAGTCGTGGCTTAATAGTGGGGTGGGATATCGTCTTCTGGACGAAAACTGCCTTGGGAGTCGCCCGCCTGGAGCGCCTGATGCTGCTCGCGTAGCCGTTCGCGCATCAAGGCGCTTAGCTGCTCCAGTTTTTCCAAGCGGCGCTCCTGCTGGGCGACCGCTTGATCCAGAGTGTCCAGCCAGTGCTCCTGATAGGCCAGCCGACTCTCCAACGATTCAAGACGTTGAGCGAGCTCAGCAGGCGATAATTCGTTTGTCATGATAACATCGTCACCTTGTGTAGTATGCTCGGTACTGTTAGGAATGGGCCTGGTAGTTCGAGTATTGTCCTTCGTCTGTTACCCATACAACAAGAGAGCTTTTATCATCTATGAACCCAAAAGTTGTTTTTCGCTGTTTCTTTATCAGTGTCTTACTCGCCGCCCCCACGCCGCTTCTTCTGGCAGGGATTGTTCATTTAACCAATGCACCTCTGGCTGAGCAGTGGTTAGCCGAAGCTGCTTTTAGCGTATATGCCGCGGTAGCCTTTGGCTGCTTTATTATGTTGTTTCTCGGCACGTTAGCGGCGGCTGCCCTGGCGCCACCAATGGTTGTGAAGGCAGATGTGGCTCGGGCTAAGCCTGCGCCGCGCCAACCCCAAGCACCTGCTCCTACGGTGGAAGATGATGAAGAGGAAGATATCATCGACCCCAACGATGGCCGTGAAGAGGGGGAAGTAAAGTGGTTTAACACCAACAAAGGCTACGGCTTTATTACTCGCGATAACGGAGAAGATGTGTTTGTTCACTTCCGTGCGATTCGTGGTCGTGGCCCGCGTATGCTGGCCGAAGGCCAGATTGTTCGCTATCACGTGATTAAAAATGATCGCGGCCTGCAGGCCGATGACGTCAGCATTATTGAGTAAGCGCCCAGGTGCTGTAGTGATAAATTAGTGCTGAAAGAGAAAACCCCCGCGCTTACGGGGGTTTTTGCATTTAACGGCCTGAGTCCGGCCATTCGATGGCTTTTTCCTGGCCGCCGGGCAGCACCTGCCAAAAGCGGTCTGGGTCGTCGCCAGGGTGCCAGCCCCCCAGCGAACAGCGGACTTCCACCTGCAGCGCTTCAGCGGCGTGCTGGGCGCACTCCTGGTCGGTGTGCCACGGAGTGTGTCCGCTATCGAACCAGAGGCTGGCAAAACCATCCGCGGCGTTATCCACCAGCAGCACCGGGACGCTATCGCCCTGATACTGGCCACGGGTTTTCCACTTGCCTTTTCCTGCTGGGCTAAGGGGCGGTGCACTCAGCACGTCAGCCAGCCAGGCGTTAATGTCATCCAGCGTGACCCGCGCCAGATACACTTCGATATCCGGAAACCGCTCCATCATACGCTTACCTCGTCGTTGGTCAGTAGCGCTTGAAGGGTTGCTTCGTAGATGCGGCTCAGCGCATCCAAATCGCTAGCGCGCACGCGCTCGTTCACCTTGTGAATGGTGTCGTTCAGCGGGCCAAGCTCTACCACCTGCGCGCCCAGAGTGGCAATAAAACGGCCATCCGAGGTGCCGCCGCTGGTAGAAAGCGCTGGGCGTTCGCCAGTCACGGCTTCCACGCCACGAATCGCCGCCTCCACTAGCTCACCTTCGGACGTCAGGAACGGTTCGCCATTCAGCGTCCAGTCGATGTGATACTCAAGACCGTGCTGATCCAGAATTGCCTCGGTGCGTGAGCGCAGCTCGTCATGGGTGACTTCCGTGGAGTAGCGGAAGTTGAACACCACCTCTACCTCGCCAGGAATCACATTGGTGGCCCCTGTACCGGCACGCAGATTAGATATCTGAAAGCTGGTTGCAGGGAAGAAGTCGTTGCCAGCATCCCAGTGCTCGTTGACGAGCGCATCCAGGGCGGGCATCGCTTGGTGGATCGGGTTGCGCGCTAAGTGAGGGTAGGCCACATGGCCTTGAATGCCCTTAATATGCAGCACACCGCCCAAAGAGCCACGACGACCGTTTTTGATCACATCGCCTAGGCGAGCAGTAGAGGAGGGCTCGCCAACGATGCAGTAATCCAGGCGGTCATTGCGCTCGCGAAGATGTTCTACCACCGCACGGGTGCCGTCGATGGCCGGGCCTTCCTCATCGGAGGTAATCAAAAACGCAATGCGGCCGTCATGATCAGGATAGCGGGCGACAAAGCGCTCCACCGCGGTGAGCATGGCGGCAAGGCTGCCCTTCATATCAGCCGCGCCGCGCCCGCAGAGCATGCCTTGGTCGTCGATGCAGGGCTCGAAAGGCGGAAATTCCCAGTTAGTGTGTGGCCCGCTGGGCACCACGTCGGTGTGCCCCGCAAACGCCAGCACCGGGCCGTGGTGACCACGAACCGCCCAAAAATTCTTCACATCGCCAAACGGTAGCTGCTCGATATGGAAACCGAGCGCCGTTAAGCGCTCGATCATCAGGTCCTGGCAGCCTTCATCGTCGGGAGTCACCGACGCCCGGCGAAGCAGCTCAAAGGCCAGCTTCAGCGTAGGCGACAGTGAGGCAGGCTCAGTTATGGGCATGCAGCGCCTCGTTCAGCGCAATGGCGCTTTTATTGGTCAGGCACTCGATGCGGCCATTCTGGGAGTTACGGCGCAGCAGTAGGTCGTCTTGGCCTGCCAGCTCGCGGGCGGCAACGGTGTTCACTTCCTGGCCTTGGTCATCCAGCAGCGTCACTTTAGAGCCTGCGGTGATGTAGAGGCCGGCTTCCACGGTGCAACGGTCGCCCAGCGGAATACCGATACCGGCATTGGCGCCAATTAGGCAGCCTTCGCCCACTTTGATGATGATGTTGCCGCCGCCAGAGAGCGTGCCCATGGTGGAGCAGCCGCCGCCCAGATCAGAGCCTTTGCCGACCATAACGCCTGCGGAAATGCGCCCTTCGATCATGCCGGGGCCTTCGGTGCCTGCGTTGAAGTTAACAAACCCTTCATGCATGACCGTGGTGCCTTCACCCAGGTAAGCGCCCAAGCGCACACGAGCGGTGTCGCCGATGCGGATGCCGGTGGGCACCACGTAATCGGTCATTTTGGGGAATTTGTCCACGCAGTCGACGGACAGCGTACGGCCAGCGAGGCGCGCCTTCAGGCGGCGCGTGGGCAGCTCTTCGATATCGATGGCGCCTTCGTTGGTCCAGGCGATGTTACGCAGCAGGCCGAACATGCCGGTCAGGTCCAGGCCGTGAGGCTTCACTAAGCGATGCGACAGCAGGTGCAGCTTCAGGTACACCTCAGGGGCGGTTTGCGGCGGCTGGTCGCTCTCCAGGAACATCGCCACCAGCGGGCGCTGGCTAGTGGCCAGCGACTCGGCCAGAGCGGCCTGCTCGGAGTGGCCTGCCGCTTCCAGCGCCTTGGCCAAGCGGGTGCAGTCTTCCGGTAAGAAGCTCACCGGGGCATTGCCCGCCGGTGCATCCAGGGCCTCTTTGGCAGCGGCGACCAGGCTCGCGTCCGGGTTAAGCAGCGGGGCCGGGTAGTAGATTTCCAGCCAGTCGCCCTGGGTGTTTTGGGTGCCGATTCCAAGCGCGAAGCTCAGCATAACGCGTATTCCTTAGAGGTTAGTGAGAGAAAATGAGTGAGAGAAGTCGAGTCAGGGTTAGCCGCTTAGCGTGTCATAGTCGCCGTCACGGTAGCCGATCATGATGGTGCCGTCGTCGAGTTCCAGCAGCGGCCGCTTGAGCAGCGTGGGGTGCTGGAGCAGCAGCTGGCGCGCCGAGTTGGCATCGTAATCTTTCTCTTCGTCAGAAAGATCCCGCCAGGTTTTGCTGCGTTTGTTGATCACCTCAACCAACGGTACGCGATTCAAGATGTGCTCAAGCAGCGCCGCAGAAAGGCCATCTTTACGCAGGTCGTGGGTTTTATACATCAGCGCTTTGTCGTCCAGCGCTTTACGCGCTTTACGGCAGGTGTCGCAGTTATGAATCATGTAGAGCGTTAGCATAGAGCCTCCTTTCGTCGTCTTAAGCGGCGCGGCGCGTTAGTCGCGCTCGATTAGTTGGCGAAGGCGCTTGGCCGCTTCTAAGGTCGGCTCAAGCTCCGCCACTAACGCTAAGCGTAGCCGACCCGCGCCGGGGTTAAGGCCGTTTTGCCCTGGGCGACCCATCAAGCTGCCGGGCAGTACGCTCACGTGCTGTTCGCTGAATAGCCGCTGGGTAAAGGCGATATCGTCGCCACCCGGCACCGCAGGCCAGAGGTAGAAGCTCGCTTCCGGAGTGGGAAAATCCATCACCGGGGCAAGCACATCCGTCACCGCGCTGAACTTTTCCCGGTAGGCGTCTCGGTTGGCGCGCACGTGGGCTTCGTCTTGCCAAGCGGCAATGGAGGCGTGCTGTAGTGGCTGCGACATGGCGCAGCCGTGATAGGTGCGGTAGCGCTTGAACGGGGCGAGTAGGTCGGCATCACCTGCCACGAAGCCAGAACGCAGCCCTGGTAGGTTGGAGCGCTTGGAGAGCGAGTGGAAGACCACGCAGCGGCGGTAGTCATCGCGGCCAAGCTCGGCGCAGGCCTGCAAAAGCCCTGGCGGTGGCGTGTTCTCGTCTAGGTAAAGCTCGGAGTAGCACTCATCAGAGGCGATGATAAAGTCGTGCTCGTCGGCCAGGGCAATCAGCTGTTTGAACTCGGCCAGTGGCGTGACGGCGCCGGTCGGGTTGCCCGGCGAGCAGATAAACACGATCTGCACATCGCGCCAGGTGTCGGCGCTGACCGCTGAAAAATCGGGGCGGAAGCCGTTCTCGGCGGTGCAGTCCAGGTAGAGCGGCTCGCCGCCTGCCAGCAGCGTGGCGCCTTCGTAAATCTGGTAGAAGGGGTTGGGTACGGCCACTTTTGCGGGGCGGGTGCGGTCCAGCGCCGCCTGCACGAAGGCGAAGATGGCTTCGCGAGTGCCGTTCACCGGCAGTACTTGGCGCTCGGCATCCAACCCCGCCAGCTGGAAGCGCTGGGTGGCCCAGGTCGCAATCGCGTCGCGTAGGGCGGGAAGGCCGTTGGTGGCCGGGTAGCGGGCCATCTCTAACTGGTGGGCGATGAGTGCCTCCAGCGCGCCTTGGTAGGGGGCGTGCTGGGGTTCGCCAATCGTCAGCGGAATATGCGCCAGTCCCGCCGGGGGCGTTAGGCTCGCTTTGAGGGCGGCCAGCTTTTCAAACGGATAGGGGTGTAGGGGGTTGAGATCAGGGTTCATGGCGCGTCCGTTGAGAGCGTAAGGGCGGGAACTGTGGGCAAAACCATTTATCGAACCGCCGATTATAGGCAAGCCCTGGGGCAGGCTCAAACCTAACCGAACTAGCAAAACAGCCAATTGCGCTTAGTGGTGCCGAGAGCAGGTTGCTGCGAGGGCGCTGTGAACCCATCCATGGGCGCTACTTTCGCCATCTGACCGCCATGGATGGCGGAAATGCCGGAATGGTATGGAACATATTCCGGCCATGGCGAAAGACCCTCGCTTCAACCAGCCCACGGCATTCATAGACAGCGCGAGCTTTAAACCCCCAATACCTCAATCAGTCGTTCGCGGAGCTGCTGCTGGCGTTCGGGGTCGGTGAGCGGCTCGCCTGCTTTGGTGGTGATGAAGAAAACGTCTTCAACCCGTTCGCCTAGCGTGGCAATTTTAGCGGCTGAGAGCGAGATATCTTGCTCCATGAAAATGCGCCCTACCCGAGCCAGCAGACCGGGGCGGTCGGGGGCGGTCAGTTCCAGTAGGGTGCGTTCATTGGCCGGATCCTGCTCGATCACCACTTCGGTAGGCACTTTGAAGTGCTTGAGCTGGCGCGGCGTGTGTCGAGTGACGATTTCTGGATAGTCATCCGGGTCATCCAGCTCTTCTACCAAGTGCTGGCGCATCTCTTCAATGCGTTCTGCGTCGCGAATCGGCTGGCCGTGGCTATCCAGCACGATAAAGGTGTTGAGCGTCCAGTCGTTGTGGGAAGTAGCAATGCGGGCATCGTGGATCGAGAGTCCGAGCTGCTCCATGGCGGCAGCAGTGGCGGCGAACAGGTCATCCACCGAGCGGGTGTGGATGAACACTTTGGTGCCGCCTTCGGCCATGTCGGCGGTGGGGGCACTGATCAGCACCAGCGGCAGGGGGGAGGGCTGATGGGCCAGAATGCCCTGGGTCTGCCAAACGATCTCGCTGGGGGCGTACTGCAGGAAGTAGTCTTCCCCCAGCGACTCCCAGAGCTGGTCTATTTGGCCACTATCGACGCCGACTGTTTGCAGCAGCGAGCGCGCCTCAGTACGGGTTTCGCGCACCCAGTCGTCTCGATCCGGTGGATTTTTCAGCCCACGGCGCAGAGCACGTTTAGTTTCCGCGTGGAGCTGGCGCAAAAGCGATGCCCGCCAGCCGTTCCACAGCGTGGGGTTGGTGGCGTTGATATCGGCAACGGTGAGCACATAGAGGTAGTCCAGGCGGGTCTCGTCGCGCACGATCAGTGCGAAGTCGCGGATTACATCCGGGTCGCTGATGTCGCGCTTTTGGGCGGTCATCGACATCAGCAGGTGATGCTCCACCAACCAGCTGACCAGGTTGGTGTCGTGCTGGGAAATATGGTGGCGATGGCAGAACTGTTCGACATCCCGCGCGCCGATTTCGGAGTGGTCGCCGCCACGGCCTTTGCCGATGTCGTGGAACAGGCCCGCAATCCACAGCAGGTCCAGCTTGGGCAGTTGGTGGATGAGCGTCGCTGCCACGGGGAAGTCAACCTTGGCATCCGGTTTGCGGAAGCCATGAAGAAACTTCAACAGGCGCAGGGTGTGGGCATCCACCGTATAGATATGGAACAGATCGTGCTGCATCAGCCCCACCGCGCGGCCAAACTCCGGCAGGTACTTGCCGAGAATGCCGTAGCGGTTCATACGCCGCAGCTGGCGGGGGACGTTACCCGGCGCGCGCATAATGGCCATAAACAGCCGCTGGTGGCGTGGGTCTTCCCGGTAGTGGTCGTCAATTTGGTGGCGATGGTCACGAATCAGCCGAATAGTATCGGCGCGTACCCCTTCGATTTCCGGATGCTTGGCCATCAGCAGGAAGAGCTCTAGCATGGCCGCCGGGCGCTCGCGGAACAGGTTGCGGGAGCGCGCCTGGATGTAGCCGCCCTTGGTTTCAAAGCGTTCGTTCAGCTTAACGGTTTCCAACGACTCCTTGCCGCGCAAAATCACTTCGTCGAAGTGCTGTAGCAACATATCGTTGAGCCCGGCGAGGGCCGTCACGTGGCGGTAGTAGCGTTTCATGAACTGCTCGACCGCGAGTCTCTCGGGGGTATCCCTAAAGCCAAACATTTCGGCAATGGTGCGCTGGTGATCAAACAGCAGGCGGTCTTCGGCTCGGCCGGTCAGCATGTGCAGGGCGTAGCGCACCTGCCAAAGAAACGCTTGGCCCTGGCTGAGAATGCGCAGCTCGGCGTCATTCATAAAGCCGTTGGCGACGATGTCGGTGTACTGCTCGGTGCCGAAGTGCCGCTTAGCCACCCAGCCAATCATCTGGATATCCCGCAGGCCGCCGGGGGAGCTTTTGAGGTTGGGCTCCAAGTGGTACTCGGAGTTGTTGTAGCGGTAGTGGCGAGCAATTTGTTCTTGCCACTTGGCTTCAAAAAAGCGGTCGGCGGGCCATAGGTTCGGGGTGCTCAGGCGCTCGCGCATCTTCTCACGCAGACTGTCCGGCCCGGCAATGAGGCGCGACTCCAGCAGGTTGGTAATCACCGTGACGTCTGCTTCGGCTTCCCGCTCGCAGTCGTTGAGCGAGCGAACGCTGTGGCCAATCTCCAGACCGATATCCCAGAGGAAGGTGATAAAAGCGCTCAGCGGCTCCCGGTAGGGGGTATCGTCGTCGTGCTCAAGCAGCAAGAGCAGATCAATATCCGAATGGGGATGCAGTTCACCACGCCCGTAGCCGCCCACGGCCACCAGCGCAACGCCGTCATCGGGCCAAGCATGCTGCGCCCAGGCAATGGCGAGAAGCTGGTCGAGATACCACGCCCGACCGCGTACCAAGTCGCGAATATCGCTACCGGCGCGAAAGCGTTCATCCAGGCGTGCTTGGATTTCCCGCAGCGCGGCTTTAAACGGGGCGATAGGAGAGCGCGACCCGGCAAGCTCGGTGCGAAACAGGTCGAGATCATAAAGCGACGTGTCCGGCTCGAACCGGTAGTGGTGAAGAAGCATCAGGCGTTCAGAAAGCTAAAGTCTTCGTCGCTGCGCGCAGTGAGCACGTCAACGCCGGTGTCGGTGACCAGTAGAGTATGTTCCCACTGGGCCGAAAGGCTGCGGTCTTTGGTGACGGCGGTCCAGCCGTCGCGCAGCACTTTGGTTTTGTAGCCGCCCACGTTAATCATCGGCTCGATGGTGAAGCACATGCCCGCTTCTAGGCGGATGTCGGCATCCGGTGCATAGCCGTCGTAGTGCAGGAACTGCGGGTCTTCGTGGAAGTCCGCGCCAATGCCGTGGCCGCAGAAATCACGCACCACCGAGTAACCATGGGCTTCGGCGTGCTGCTGAATCACACGGGCAAGCTCAGAAAGACGCACGCCGGGTTTCACCAGCGCAATGCTTTTATATAGGCACTCTTGGGTGATGCGGCACAGCCGTTCGCCCTGAATGGTGTCGCCCACCACGAACATCACGCTGGAGTCGCCGTGGTAGCCATCCGGTGTGCGCACGGTGATATCCAGGTTCATGATGTCGCCGTTTTTGAGCTTTTTGGCGTCATCGGGGATGCCGTGGCACACCACGTGGTTGATGGAGGTACAGGTTGCTTTGGGAAAGCCGTGGTAGTTCAGCGGTGCCGGTGTCGAGCCCAGCTCGTTAACAATGTACTCGTGGCACAGACGGTCGATCTCGCCAGTGCTAATGCCCGCTTTAACGTGGGGAGTGATCATTTCGATAACGCTGGCCGCCTGGCGACCGGCTTCGCGCATTTTCTCGATTTCAGAAGGCGTCTTAATAGGAACGTTCATGAATTCTCGATGTGGGATTTAAGTAAGTGGGTGACAGCAAGTATTGGAATGCAAGTGATAAACGGCAAATGGAAGCGGCGAAGTAACGCCGTTTTATGGGCGGTGACTTCATCTTGGTAAGGATATATGGTATAAAGCCGCGCGCTTTCCTGCAATCGCCATCCAATGCTTCTATACTGGCTGGCGCTACGCGAAAGGGCAACGAGATCGCAACGCAGCACCGCTGGGTTGCACAACAGCAAGCCTTGAAAACACACATGTACCGGCACATGGTCCCGGGTGCCTTTAGCGACGTTTAACGACGCTACTGGTCGGATCCATGGGGTGCGTGGAGGCCTAACCCGAGTTTCAGGAGTTTTACCATGTCTCACGTTAATATGCGTGACCTGCTGAAAGCAGGTGCTCACTTCGGTCACCAAACCAAGTACTGGAATCCGAAGATGGGCAAATACATCTTCGGCGCGCGCAACAAGATTCACATCATCAACCTCGAGCACACCCTGCCGGCGCTGAACGAAGCGATCGACGTGGTCGAGAAGATGGCGGCATCCAACAACAAAATTCTGTTTGTTGGCACCAAGCGCAGCGCTAGCAAGATCATCAAAGAAGAAGCGAATCGCGTTGGCCAGCCGTTCGTCAACCATCGCTGGTTGGGCGGCATGCTGACCAACTTCAAGACCATTCGTCAGTCCATCAAACGGCTGCGTGATCTGGAAGTGATGCGCGAAGACGGCACCTTCGAGAAGCTGACCAAGAAAGAAGTCTTGATGGCCACGCGTGAGCAAGAGAAGCTTGAGCGTTCTATCGGTGGTATCAAGAACATGGGCGGCCTGCCGGACGCACTGTTTGTGATCGACGTTGACCACGAGCGCATCGCGATTAACGAAGCCAACAAGCTGGGTATCCCGGTTATTGGCGTGGTAGATACCAACTCTAACCCAGATGGCGTTGATTACGTGATCCCGGGTAACGATGACTCCATCCGCGCTATCCAGATCTACGTGAAGGCGATTGCCGACGCGTGTGGCCGCGCGAAAGAAGGTCGTCCGGACGAGTTCGTCGAAGTGACTGAAGAAGCCGCTTCCGCCGACACAAGCGCAGCTGCCGAGTAAGGCTGCAGTGGTGCGGCGGGCAGGTTGAGCCGCATCGTGTTAAGAGGGGGCCTTATGCCCCCTTTTTCCCGCTTTGAGTTCGCTCAGGCGGGCCGATTATGCCGGATGAATGCCGGCAAGCGCTCTGCACAGTGATACGCAACGGTCATCTACCGTGCTTATACTCTGTAGCGCGTTTAACTCTCAGTTAGAACCATTTCCGAGGTGAAATCTCATGGCAGCTATCAGCGCCTCTCAGGTTAAGGAACTGCGCGAACGTACCGGTCTTGGCATGATGGAGTGTAAAAAAGCACTCACCGAAGCCGACGGTGACATCGAAGTCGCGATCGAAAACCTGCGTAAAAGCTCTGGTCTTAAAGCCGCGAAAAAAGCGGGTCGTACCGCTGCAGAAGGTGCGGTTGTTACTCGTGTAGCAGAAGATGGCAGCTACGGCGTAATGGTCGAAATCAACTCTGAAACCGATTTCGTTGCCCGTGACGACAACTTCATCGACTTCGCCAACAAGATTGCTGATGCGTTCTTTGCGGCGAAAAACGAAGACGTTGCAGCGGTGATGGCGGGTGACCTTGAGTCCGCTCGTGAGCAGCTGGTTCAGAAAATCGGCGAAAACATCGGCGTGCGTCGTGCCGTTGTCGTGAATGCCGTTGAAGGTGGTCTGGTGGGCGAATACGTTCACGGTGGCCGTATTGGCGTTCTGACCGTTCTGAAAGGCGGCACCAGCGAAGCAGCCAAAGATGTTGCGATGCACGTAGCGGCGATCAACCCGGCGGTTGCGCATCCTGAAGAGATGCCGCAAGAGCAGCTGGACAAAGAGAAGGCAATCATCCTGGCCCAGCCGGACATGGCCGGTAAGCCCGAGCAAATCGCTGAGAAGATGGTTCAAGGCCGCCTGAAGAAGTACCTGGCCGAGAACAGCCTGACCGAGCAGCCGTTTGTTAAAGACCCGAACCAGTCCGTTGCTGAATTCGTCAAAGCCGCCGGTGGTGAAGTGGTTAGCTTCACTCGCTTTGAAGTGGGCGAAGGCATCGAGAAAGAAGAAGTCGACTTCGCTAAAGAAGTCATGGAACAGGCTGGCCGTCGCTAAGGTCAGAGGTTCTAGTAAGAAGATGGCGTGCGCGCGAGCGCACGCCTTCGTGTATCCGGCCCCTGTGAAATAATACAGGTGCCACCTCGCCCACCTGTGCCCAGGTCTGCCCCCAGGAGAGATGCCATGTCACGTGATATTCAAGAGTCTACCCCCACTGCTGCCCCCAAAATCGATAAGTCAAAGTCAAAATACAAGCGTATTTTGCTGAAGCTATCGGGCGAAGCGCTGATGGGTGAGCACGATTTTGGTATTGATCCAAAAGTGCTGGATCGTATGGCGCTTGAGATCGGCCAGCTGGTCGGTATTGGCGTACAGGTCGGTATTGTGATTGGTGGTGGTAACCTGTTCCGTGGTGCGGCGTTGAACGAAGCCGGCATGGATCGGGTCACGGGTGACCACATGGGAATGCTGGCAACGGTGATGAATGCCCTCGCCATGCGTGATGCTCTGGAGCGCTCTAATATTCGCTCGCGGGTGATGTCAGCGATTCCCATGAGCGGTGTGGTGGAGCACTATGACCGCCGCACTGCCATCCGTTATTTAACGTCTGGCGACGTGGTGCTGTTCTCTGCTGGCACCGGTAACCCTTTCTTTACCACCGACTCTGCTGCTTGTTTGCGCGGCATTGAAGTGGATGTAGACGTTGTCATCAAGGCCACCAAGGTGGACGGCGTGTACAATAAGGACCCGGTGAAGCACCCCGACGCCGTAAAATACGACCAGCTCTCCTATGACGACGCTCTGGATCAGAAACTGGGCGTAATGGATTTGACCGCAATCTGCCTGGTACGTGACCATGATATGCCGGTGCGGGTATTTGATATGAACAAGCCTGGTGCCCTGCTCAACCTCGTGGTTGGGGGCAAGGAAGGCACGCTGATAGACAGAGGGTAACAACGTGATCAACGACATCAAGAAAGATGCAGAGTCTCGCATGAAGAAGAGCGTTGAGGCGCTGCACAGCAACTTCAACAAGATCCGCACGGGTCGCGCTCACCCCAGCATCCTGGATGCCGTGACCGTTGAGTATTACGGTGGCCAAGTGCCGCTGAACCAAGTGGCTTCTGTCAACGTTGAAGACGCCCGTACCCTGGCGGTGGCTCCTTGGGAGCAGTCCATGGTGGCTAAAATCGAAAAAGCGATCATGACCTCTGACTTGGGCCTCAACCCCTCAAGCGCAGGCAACGTGATTCGTGTACCGATGCCGATGCTGACTGAAGAGACACGCAAGGGCTACATTAAGCAGGCACGTAGCGAGGCAGAAAGCGCGCGCGTGGCTGTGCGTAACGTTCGTCGTGATGCTAACGGTGATTTCAAATCCTTGCTTAAGGATAAAGAGATTACCGAGGACGATCAGCGCCAGGGCGAAGACGAAATCCAGAAGCTGACCGATAAATATATCGCTGAGATCGATAAGGCACTTGCCGCAAAAGAACAGGATCTCATGCAGGTTTAGTGATTGTTGTTAACATCACTGCCTGCGTTCACTTTGCCACGGGCGGCTTGGTCGTCCGTGGGCCATCGCTTGGCTTACTTATGACTGATCTTTGGTGCGAGAACCCATGATGTCTCCGCAGCTTCCCCAAGAGCAGCCGGGCGGCACGACACTTTCTCTATCCGAGGAAGCGCTGCCGTCTCATGTTGCTATCATTATGGATGGTAACAACCGCTGGGCGCGGGCACGGGGGCTGTCGGGAGTGCGCGGCCACCGCGCCGGTGTCGAAGCCGTAAGAGCGGTGATTGAGCGTGCAACTGAGCGAGGCGTTCAAACGCTAAGCCTGTTTGCGTTCTCCAGCGAAAACTGGAAACGTCCTGCCGCTGAGGTGAATGCGCTGATGGAGCTGTTTTTGATGGCGCTTAAACGCGAAGTCAAAAAACTTAATGAGCGCAATATCCGTCTGTCGATTATTGGCGAACAGCGTGGCTTTTCCCCCGCGATTCAAAAGCATATTCAGCGCGCCGAAGCGCTGACCGCCGAGAACACGGGCATGCATCTGGTGATTGCCGCGAACTACGGCGGCCAGTGGGACATCGCCCGCGCCGCGCGCCAGCTCGCCGAGCAGGTGGCTACCGGAGAGCTGGCGCCCGAGGCCATCGACGAAGCGCGCTTGGATGCGGCCATGAACACCGATCAAGTACCGCCGGTGGATCTGTGCATCCGTACCAGCGGCGAGCAGCGGCTCTCGAACTTTATGTTATGGCAGCTGGCCTATGCCGAGCTGCACTTTTCGCCCTTGTTATGGCCAGATTTTGATGGGGCGGCCTTCGACAAAGCGCTCGATGATTTCTGCTTACGACGTCGCCGTTTTGGCATGACCGACGAACAAATAGAGGCGCAAGGTGCTTAAACAGCGGATGATCACCGCAGCCTGGTTAGCTCCTGTCACGCTAATTGGTCTGTTTGGATTACAGGGAGGTGCCTTTGCGCTGTTTACAGCGCTGATCGTGCTGTTAGGTACCTGGGAGTGGACCAACTTGGCGGGGGTTATCGTCTCGCGCACGCGCCTGGCGCTGGTGGCCGGTATGGCGGTGCTCATGGCCCTGCTGTGGCTGAGCGGCGCTGCCTTTGCAGTTTGGCCGTTGTGGCTGGCCGCAGCTGGCTGGTTGCTGAACCTCTACTGGGTGACGCACTACCCGGAAAGCAGTCAGCAGTGGCAAGCCACTTCACGCCGTCTACTCATGGGCGTTTGGGTACTGCTGCCGTGCTGGGTAGGTTTTAACGTGCTGCGTGATAGCGGGGCGGTGTGGCTTCTGTTTGTGATGCTGCTGGTATGGACGGCAGACATTGGCGCCTACTTTGCTGGTCGCCGCTGGGGTAAGCGCAAATTAGCCCCGCGGGTTAGTCCAGGCAAGTCCTGGGAGGGCGTGTATGGGGGGCTTGCTGCCACGATGCTGCTAGCCCTACTGTTTGCCCTTTGGCAGCCCCTGGGGGTTGCTGGAGGCATCGCACTGCTGTTGATCACGGCTGTTGTCACGCTGATCTCGGTGCTGGGTGACCTGCTGGAAAGCATGCTCAAGCGTTACCGTGACATCAAGGATTCCAGCCAGCTGCTGCCCGGCCATGGGGGCGTGCTGGACCGTATCGATAGCCTGACCGCCGCCATACCGATCTTTGCCTTGTTCTACCTGCTGGTACTACAGGCCCAGGTGAGTGCGCTATGAGTACCGTGCCTGTTCAGCAAGTGACGGTGCTCGGGGCCACGGGCTCGATAGGCACCAGTACTCTGGATGTGATCGCCCGACACCCTGACCGTTATCGCGTTTATGCGCTGACGGCCCATACCTCAAAAGAAGCCCTGCTGGCGCAGTGTCGGGAACATCGGCCCCGGTTTGCGGTGCTGGATGATGCGAACGATGCCGAGTGGCTTCAGCAGGCACTCGCACCAACGGGCATCGATACCAAGGTGCTCTCTGGCCCCGAGGCGCTATGCGATGTCGCCAGTGTGCCAGAGGTCGATACCGTCATGGCCGCCATCGTGGGGGCCGCAGGCCTTCTGCCAGCGCTGGCGGCGGCAGAGGCAGGCAAACGCGTGCTGCTGGCCAATAAAGAGGCGCTGGTCATGAGTGGCGCGCTGTTCATGGAGGCGGTCGAGCGCTCTGGTGCCATCCTGTTGCCGATCGATTCTGAACATAATGCCATCTACCAGTGTCTACCCAGCGAGCATCGCGGCGGATTAGCCAAACACGGCGTGCGTCAGCTGCTTCTAACCGCATCGGGCGGGCCGTTTCGCGGCTGGTCGGCTGCCGATATTGCTAACGTAACACCAGAGCAGGCCTGCGCTCATCCTAACTGGTCCATGGGGCGTAAAATCTCCGTAGATAGCGCCACGCTGATGAATAAAGGACTCGAATTAATCGAAGCGTGCTGGCTGTTTGATGCCACACCCGAGCAGATTCAGGTCGTTGTTCACCCGCAAAGCGTTATCCACTCTATGGCAGCCTATAACGACGGCTCCGTGATTGCTCAGTTGGGTAATCCCGATATGCGCACACCGATTGCCTATGGGCTTGCTTGGCCAGAGCGCATTGATGCCGGCGTGGAAACGCTAGATCTGTTCCAAGTTGCGCGGCTCGATTTTGAAGCCCCGGATGAAACACGCTTTCCCTGCCTACGACTAGCCCGAGAGGCGATGCAGGCAGGTGGAGCCGCTCCGGCGGTGCTTAACGCTGCTAATGAAGTTGCTGTTGAGGCATTTTTAGCGGGGAACATCGCGTTTGGTGCGATTCCGGATGTTGTCGCGAAGGTGATGGCCCTGCCGTATCCCGGTCAGGCGGATTCACTTGAACGCGTGCTTGCTGCGGACTGCTGGGCTCGAGAGCAAGCCGCGCACACCATACGCCAGTTAACCGCTTAGCCTCAGCTATTGTTGAGCAGCGTGTCGTGCAAAGGAGCAAAAAGTGGGCCTGATACAGAATATCTTAGCCGTCATCGTGGTGCTGGGGCTGCTGGTGACCTTTCACGAGTTTGGTCACTTTTGGGTTGCACGCCGCTGCGGCGTCAAGGTGTTGCGCTTCTCCGTAGGGTTTGGCAAGCCGCTGTGGTCAATAATTGATCGCCATGGCACCGAGTTTGCGGTGGCGGCCATTCCATTGGGCGGCTACGTCAAAATGCTCGACGAGCGTGAAGCGCCGGTACCGGAAGAGCAGCTAGACCAAGCGTTTAATCGTAAAACCGTTTGGCAACGTATTGCTATTGTGGCCGCGGGCCCCATCGCCAATTTCCTGCTGGCTATTGTGGCCTACTGGGCGCTGTTTGTGGCGGGTACAACCACCGTAGCGCCAATAGTTGGCGATATTACGCCTAACTCCCCAGCCGCAGAGGCGGGGTTGGAGCAGGGGAGTGAAATTACTGCGATTCAGGGCGATGCAATGCGCTCCTGGGAAGAGATTAATTTAAAGCTGGTCTCCATGATTGGCTTCAGCGGTGATTTAACTATTGAGGCAGTGCCGGAAGGCGCTAGTGCCACCCGCAGCTATCAACTGCCGCTTAACAACTACATGGTTCGCCAGGATCCGCCACAGCCGCTGCAGAGCCTTGGCTTCTCGCCCTGGCGACCCGATGTGCCCGCCGTGCTTGGCCAAGTAGTGGATGGGCAAGCCGCCGCTGAAGCCGGGCTTCAAGCAGGGGATCGCATCGTCGCCCTTAACGGTGAGCCCATTAATGACTGGATGCAGTTTGTCGCGGTGATCCGCGATAGCGCAGGCGAGACACTGAGCGTTGGTTATCAGCGTAATGGCGAAGCAGGAACGCTTTCGCTCACGCCAAGACGTAATACGCTGGAGAGTGGTGCCGAGGTTGGGTACATTGGAGCCGGTGCAGAGCCGTTTAGCTGGCCTGAGTCGCTGCAACGCGAAATTCGCTATGGGCCGATTGAAGCGGTTGGACAAGCGCTGTCGCGCACCGGTGAAATGGTGCTGCTGACGGTCGACGCCATTCGCAAAATGTTAGTGGGGTTAATTTCGCCCTCTAACCTATCGGGGCCGATCACGATTGCGCAAATTTCCGGAGACTCTGCGCGTGCTGGGGTAGAAGCCTTTGTTGGTTTTTTAGCGTATCTTTCAATTAGTTTAGGTGTGTTGAATTTGCTGCCCATTCCCGTGCTCGACGGCGGTCATTTGCTTTACTATTTTGTCGAGGTCGTACGTGGGCGGCCGGTATCTGAGCAGACACAAGCGATGGGGCTGCGCATCGGACTTGCCATGGTTGGCACCCTGATGCTGATGGCGCTCTATTTTGATTTGATGCGCCTGTGGTAATAACGCGTGTAGCGCGCAGGATGCCTTGTCATCTGCCTGCACAAATGTATATGGTGCCTGTCTTAACCGACGGGCAGACCAACGCGAGCGAATTGACTGCATGAAAATCAAGACCCTTGGAATGGCGGCACTCTTGCTGGTAGGCGCCAGCGGCGCCCAAGCACAATCCTTTGACGTTTCAGACATTCGTGTGGAAGGACTGCAGCGGGTTTCCGTCGCCTCGGTCTTTAATGCGTTCCCCGTCAGCGCTAATGACCGCGTGGACGAGCAGCAGCTAGCCGCTGCCGCCCGCGATCTGTTCGCTACTGGACTGTTTGAAGATGTCTCGCTGGCCCGGGAGGGCGACGTGCTGGTGATCCAAGTGGTCGAGCGGCCAACCATCGCGCGCTTGAACATCGAAGGCAACGACCAGATTTCGGACGAAGACCTGCGCAACGGCCTGCGTGAGTCGGGCCTGTCGGAAGGTCAGGTACTGCAACTCTCTACCCTTGACGAGATTGAGCGCGAGCTTGAGGGCGTGTATCAGGCTCAGGGTCGCTACAGCGCTGGCATTAATGTTGAGGTGGAAGAGATTGATGAGGGCCGGGTCCAGGTCAACATCGATATCAATGAAGGTGAAGTCGCCAAGATCCGCCAGATCAATATCGTCGGTAACCAGGATTTCGACGATGAAACCCTGCGTGAAGTGTTCGAGCTAAACGACCGCCCTGGCCGTATCTTCGGCTGGTTCTCGAAAGATGAGTACTCCCGAGAAGCGCTCTCTGGTGATATCGAACGCCTACGCTCGTTCTATCTTGACCGTGGCTACGTCAACTTTGATGTTACTTCTACGCAAGTCTCTATCGGCCCTGAAAAGTCAGAAATCTTTATCACCCTGAATATTGATGAAGGCAACCAGTATCGCGTGGGCGATATTCGTTTCGCTGGCGACCTTCAAATCAGCGAGAACGAAGCTCGTAATCTGCTGGAAATCAGCAGTGGTGATATTTTCTCTCGCGGAGAGGTGAACGCCTCCACAGAAGCATTGCGCCAGCGTTTAGGCGCCGAGGGCTTTGCCTTTGCCGATGTACAGGGTGTCCCTGAAATGGCCGATGACGGTGAAACCGTCGATTTGGTCATTGCCGTTAATCCCGGCCAGCGGGCCTATGTTCGCCGCATCGAGTTCTACGGCAATACCACGACACAGGATGAAGTACTGCGTCGGGAAATGATTCAGCTAGAGGGCGCGCCCGCCTCCACCGAGTCTATTACCCAGTCGCGTCAGCGCCTGGAGCGGCTTGGCTTCTTCAGCCAGGTGGAAGTCGACACTCAGCCCGTACCGGGGCAGCCCGACCTGCTGGATGTCACCTACAACGTGGAAGAGCAGCCTTCCGGCTCCATCTCGGCCAGTGTCGGTTTCTCGGAAAGTGCCGGGGTGATCTACGGCGTTGGCCTGGCCCAGAACAACTTCCTGGGCACCGGTAACCGAGTCAACGTCGGCGCGCAGCGCAGCGACACCTTCACCAGCGTGAACTTTGCCTTTACCGACCCCTACTGGACCCTGGACGGCATCTCCCGAGGTTATAACGTTTTCTATCGCGAGACGGACTACGCCGACTCCGATATCTCTACGTTCTCCACCGACGCCTACGGCGCGGGCATCAACTTCGGTTACCCCATCAGTGAGCTGTCGCGGCTCAACTTCGGGGCGAGCATCGAAGACACCACCGTCAAGACCTACTTCGATACGGCCTCTGAAATTCGCCGTTACGTAGAAGACGAAGGTGACAATGCCCAGAGCCTGAAGCTGACCGCCAGCTGGACCCGTAACAACCTGAACCGCGGTATCATGCCGACGGCGGGCAACTATCAGCGTCTCTCGCTGGAAACCGGGGTGCCGGGCAGCGATGCGGAATATTACAAGGTTCAGGCCCGCGCCCAACAGCTCTTCCCGATCAACGACGATCAGACCTGGGCATTCAAGTTCAGCGGTAACCTGGGCTATGCCGATACCCTGGCCAGCAACGATCCTTACCCCTTCTATGAGAACTTCTATGCAGGGGGCCTGGGCTCGGTGCGTGGTTTCACGTCCAACACCCTGGGGCAGCGCACTACGCCCGCCCGCGAGGGTGGCCGTGATCGTACCCTTGGGGGGAACGTGCTGGTGCAAGGCAGTGCCGAAGTCCTCTTCCCGATGCCGTTCGTCGAGAACCAGCGCTCGGTACAGCCTACGCTGTTCCTGGATGCGGGGAATACCTTCCTGAGCTCCTGCTACGACGTGCTGGAAGAGGATGCTGGCCGCCAGCAGTGCAGCTCTGGCGTTGATCTGGGCGATTTACGCTACAGTGTGGGTATTGGTCTCTCCTGGCTGACGCCCGTGGGTCCCTTGACCTTCAGCATTGCAGAGCCGTTAAACGATGAGAGTGGCGATGACACGCAGTTCTTCCAGTTCTCGCTTGGCCAAACGTTCTAACTCAAGGAGTGTCATGATAATGCGTAAACTGACCGCCGCGGTGTGCCTTTTCGGAGCGATGACCCTGCCTACCTATGCTGCCGAAGTGGCTGTTCTGGACTGGCGCGCTGCATTGATGAACACCCAGTCGGCTCAGTCATCACTGAGCCAGCTGGAAGGACAAATCGGTAGCCAGCAACGCGAAGCCGAAGCGTTGGGCGGCGAGCTGCAGCAACTGCAAACCCGCCTACAGCAGGAAGGGGAGGCTATGTCCCAGTCCGAACGTGAATCGCTGATTGCCGAGCTGCAGCAGAAAGGCGGCCGCTTTGAGCAGCTGCGCCGTGAAGTGCTGCAGGCCCAGCAGGCTTCCGAGCAGCAGTTCCTGCAGGGGGCAGAAGCTAAGCTGGAACAGGCGGTAGAGCAGGTGTTAGAACGTCATAATATCGACGTGTTGGTTGAGCCTCAGGGCGTGCTGCACTCCTCGACGGACCTGCCCAACGTGACGAACGAAGTCACTCAGATTTTTGATTCGCTGAACTAATTTAATGATTACTGGTGCGGCTTAGCCGCGCCACTGCTTCCTTGGGCTCTCATGACGCACGCTTCTCATCACCTCACCCTTGCGGATATCGCACGTCACCTGGACGTTGATTTCGAGGGCGACGCCGACCAGTCAATTCGTGGTTTGGCAACGCTCAAGGAAGCAGCGCCAGACCAAGTCGCATTTTTAGCCAACCGTGCGTACTTAAAAGATCTCGCTACCACCAAAGCGGCAGCGGTACTGCTGCACCCGGAGCACGGCAAGAACTGCCCTGTGCCGCGCCTAGAGATGGATAACCCCTACTTGGGCTACGCCAAGCTCTCCCAGCTATTTGATCCGCTGCCAGCGCGGGATGTGTCGGGTATTCATCCCTCTGCAGTAGTCGCAGAGGGCGTGACGCTTGGGGCCGAGGTTTGCGTCCAAGCCAATGCGGTGATTGAGTCAGGCGTTGTCCTGGGCGACCGTGTAGTGGTTGGCGCGGGTAGCGTGATTGGCGCTGACTGTGTCATCGGTGACGACACGCGGCTGCATGCCAATGTCACCGTTTGCCACGGTGTGGTCGTGGGCAAGCGAGTGATTTTGCACAGTGGCTGTGTGATTGGTGGTGATGGCTTTGGGTTTGCCCATGATGGCGCAGGCTGGCACAAGATCGCCCAGTTGGGCGGCGTCATCCTCGGTGATGACGTGGAAGTCGGCAGCTGTTCGAGTATCGACCGCGGCGCATTGGGCGATACGGTCATTGGTAATGACGTCAAGATCGACAGCCAGGTGCAGATTGCCCATAACGTCACGATTGGCGACCACAGCGCCCTAGCGGGCTGTGTGGGCATTGCGGGTTCTACCAAAGTGGGCAAGCACTGCATGCTGGGCGGCGGCGTTGGCTTGTCGGGCCACTTGACCTTGTGCGATGGGGTCCAGGTGACGGGTATGAGTCTGGTGACCAATTCGATTCATGAGCCAGGTGTCTACTCCTCCGGCACGGGCGCCATGAGCAACACTCAATGGCGCAAGAACGCGGTGCGCTTCAAGCAGTTGGATGATATTGCCAAACGATTGGCGCGAGTGGAAAAAAGCCAGCGTTGATCGTGAAGCAAACAAGGATTTTGAGGATGCGTGGCTTGAGGCTCGATAGCAGCGCGTTATAATCCTCTGCCTTTTGGCCAGCAGGAGTGCTGGTGCCTGCCTGACGCTGTTCAGGCGCTATGTCTATTTAGAGGTCGTTACGATGGTTATGGATATCAACGAAATTCGCGAGTACTTGCCCCACCGCTATCCCTTCCTGCTGGTGGATCGAGTCACGGAACTGACCGTGGGCGAAGCCATCGTGGCGTACAAGAACGTAAGCATCAATGAGCCATTCTTCAACGGCCATTTTCCTCACCACCCCATCATGCCCGGCGTGCTGGTCGTTGAAGCGCTAGCACAGGTATGCGGTATCCTAGGGTTCAAAACGGTCAATAAGCTGCCGGCCGACGGCTATGTCTATTACCTCGTAGGCAGCGACAATGTCCGCTTCAAGCGTCCTGTCATGCCGGGTGATCAACTGACGCTGGAGGCGAACGTGATTCGCGGCAAGCGCGGTATCTGGAAGTTTGCCTGCCGTGCCACGGTTGACGGCGAGCTGGCCTGCGAAGCGGAAATCATTTGTGCCGAGAGGAAGGTGGCTTGATACATCCTACTGCATTGGTCGACCCAGCGGCACAGCTTGCTGATGACGTTGAGGTTGGCCCGTTCAGCGTGATTGGACCAGATGTCACGATTGGCGCTGGCTCTGTCATTGGCCCCCATGTGGTGGTGAAAGGCCCCACGGTGCTAGGCGAGCGCACGCGTATTTTTCAGTTTGCCTCGGTGGGCGAAGATTGCCAGGACAAAAAGTACGCGGGCGAGCCAACGCGGCTGGTGATGGGTGACGATAACGTCATTCGTGAAGGGGTGACCCTCCATCGCGGCACTGTTCAGGATCGCAGCGAAACCACCATCGGTTCACGTAATCTGTTTATGGCCTACGTGCATGTAGGGCATGACTGTGTGATTGGCAATGACTGCATTTTAGCGAACCAAGTCACGCTGGCAGGCCATGTCACCCTAGGTGATCACGCTATTTTGGGCGGCCTGGCGGCAGTGCATCAGTTCTGTCACTTTGGCGATCACGCCATGGCGGGCGGCGGTTCGATTATCACTAAAGACACTCCTGCCTATGTGATGATTAACGGCAACCCGGCAGAAGCGCGCGGACTGAACCTCGTGGGGTTGAAGCGCCGAGGGTTTAGCCGCGAAGCGATTGCTGCACTCAGCACGGCCTACAAGCTGGTTTATCGTCAAGGCTTAACCGTCGAGCAGGCAGTGAGCGAAATGCGTAACCGCTTTGATTTGCCTGAAGTGGCCCTGTTCGCTGACTCCATCGAGCGTTCAACACGCGGTATCGTTCGCTAATACTCATCTAACCGGCTCTCCCGTCACTATGACACTGCAGCGCGTATACCTTGTGGCAGGCGAACTCTCCGGCGATATCCTTGGTGCTGGGCTGATGCAGGCGCTGCGCGCCCGGCATCCCCAGGTGGAGTTTCGCGGTATGGGCGGCCCCCGTATGGAGGCCCAAGGCCTGAAGAGCCGCTTTCCTCTCGAAACCCTTTCGGTGATGGGCTTGGTCGAGGTACTCAAGCACCTGCCCGAACTCATCCGTGTGCGCCGTACCCTGCGTGAAGAGGCGCTGGCTTGGCAGCCGGACGTCATGATCGGTATCGATGCCCCGGACTTCAATATTGGGCTGGAGAAGCAGCTGCGTGCCGCTGGCGTCACGACGGCCCACTACGTGAGCCCCTCGGTATGGGCGTGGCGGCAGGGGCGGGTGAAGAAGATCGCCAACGCCGTGGATGCCATGCTCACGCTGCTGCCCTTCGAGGCGGACTTCTATCATCGCCACCACGTTCCCGTGGCCTTCGTAGGCCATCCGTTGGCCGACGAACTGCCGCTGGAAAATGATCGCGAGGCGGCCCGCCGTGCGCTGGGCTTGGACCCGGGCGCACCGGTATTAGCGCTGCTGCCCGGCTCTCGGCGGAACGAGGTTCGTTTCATGGGGGCCACCTTCTTGGAGGCGGTGACGCTGCTATGCCAGCGCCATACGGAGTTGCAGGTGGTGATCCCAGCGGCCACCGCACAGCGCTATACCGAGCTTGGCGCGCTGCTGGCAGGCTACCCCACGTTGGCCCAGCGGGTCACGCTGCTGGAGGGCCAAGCCCGCGAGGCGATGGTCGCCAGCGATGCGGTACTGCTGACCTCCGGTACGGCAGCGCTAGAGGCCATGCTCTGCCATCGCGCCATGCTGGTGGCGTACAAAATGGCGCCCGCGACCCATTGGCTCGCCAAACGGCTGGTGAAAACCCAGTGGATCTCACTACCCAATTTGATTGCCCAGGAGAGCGTGGTGCCTGAGCTGATTCAGCACGCGGCCACGCCGGAGGCGATTGCCGAGCAGATAAGCCAGCTACTTAGCGATGCCGAGACGCGTCACGCACTAGAGGCACGCTTTGCCTCGATGCATGCCACGCTGCAGCGCACGGCCAGCGAGCGCGCCGCGCAGGCGATTACCGCCTTGGTTGCAGGCGAGCCGCTGGAGGCTAAACCGGATGGCGACTAAACCAGCCGACTTTCCGCCGCTGGTGGTGGAGTATACGGGGGATTTTCTGGCGGGGGTCGATGAGGTCGGCCGCGGGCCGCTGGTGGGGAGCGTAGTAGCCGCCGCCGTGATTCTGGACCCCAAGGCACCTATCGACGGCTTAACCGACTCCAAGAAGCTCACTGCCCGCAGGCGTGAGTCATTGGATGTGCTCATTCGCGAGCGTGCGCTGTCGTTTGCAGTGGCAGAGGCGAGTGCTGAAGAGGTCGACTCGCTCAATATCTATCACGCGACGCATCTGGCCATGCGTCGTGCAGTGGATGCGTTAGCTCCCCAGGCGGAGTATCTGCTGGTGGATGGCAACCGGCTGCCGGGGCACGCGTTGCCGGGTCAGGCCGTAGTGAAGGGCGATGCCCGCCATCCGGCCATTGCCGCTGCGTCTATTTTGGCCAAAGTAGCGCGGGATGCGCAAATGGCCGAGCTGGATCTGCGCTATCCTGAATACGGGTTTGCGCGGCACAAGGGCTACCCCACCAAAGAGCACTTGGCAGCGCTGGAAGCCCACGGGCCGCTGGCAGAGCACCGCAAAAGCTTCGCGCCGGTACAGCGCCAGTTAGCGCTGCTGTAGCCGTTCTATTTATTTTATGTAGCGTTTTATGCTGAGAGTCTCATGACGGTTCCGTTCGTTCATCTTCGTTTGCACAGTGAATACTCTCTGGTCGATGGCTTGGTCAAACTCAAGTCGCTGGTCAGCACGACCGCTGAGCGCAGGATGCCGGCGCTGGCGCTCACCGATGAAGCCAACTTGTTTGGCTTGGTCAAATTCTACAAAGCCGCCCAGGGCGCCGGGCTGAAGCCGATCATCGGTAGCGATCTCTGGCTCTCGAATCCCCACGATGAAGCGCACCCCTATCGCATCACGCTGTTGGCGATGAACGACGTGGGCTACCGTAACCTGACCGAGCTGATCTCCAAAGGCTGGACCGACGGTCAACGCCAGGGACGGGCGATCCTCGATAAACAGTGGGTATTGGCGCAGAGCGAAGGTCTGATTGCCCTGTCGGGCGGGCGCGAAGGCGAGATTGGCCGCCACTTGCTCTCCGAGCACGAGCGGGAAGCGCGCCAGCTGCTGGAAGAGTGGCAGCAGGCGTTTCCCGACCGCTTCTACCTGGAGCTCATCCGCACCGGCCGCCCTCTGGAAGAGGCCTGCGTACACGCTAGCGTTCAGTTGGCGATCGAGACCGGCACGCCGGTTGTCGCCACCAACGATGTGCGCTTTCTGGAACGGGAAGACTTCTGGGCCCACGAAACCCGCGTCGCCATTGGTGAGGGTAAAGCCCTGGACGACCCGCGCCGCGAACGCCGCTATACCGAAGAGCAGTACCTCAAAAGCCCCGACGAGATGGCGGCGCTGTTTGCCGATATCCCCGAGGCGCTGGAAAACAGCGTGATGATCGCCGAGCGCTGCAGCGTCGATGTGCGCCTGGGAGAGATATTCCTGCCAGAGTTCGGCATCCCCGAGGGCATGACCCAGGATGAATTCTTCCGCAAGGTCTCCCACGATGGCCTAACGGAGAGGCTCGATTTTCTGTTTCCCGCCGAGCAGTATCCGCGCGATAGCGAGGCGTTCCGCGAGATTGATCAGCGCTACCGCGACCGGCTGGAGTTTGAGCTCAACGTCATCATTCAGATGGGCTTCCCCGGCTACTTCCTGATCGTGATGGACTTTATCCAGTGGGCCAAGGACAACAACGTACCGGTGGGGCCGGGGCGTGGCTCCGGTGCCGGTTCACTAGTGGCCTACGCGCAGAAGATCACCGACCTCGACCCCATCGGCTACGATCTGCTGTTCGAGCGCTTTCTTAACCCTGAGCGTGTCTCGATGCCCGACTTTGACGTCGATTTCTGCATGGAGAAGCGTGACAAGGTCATCGAGTACGTAGCCGACCGCTACGGTCGTAACGCGGTGTCCCAGATCGTCACCTTCGGCACCATGGCCGCCAAGGCGGTGGTGCGCGACGTGGCCCGTGCCCAGGGAAAGCCCTACTCGCTGGGTGACAAGCTCTCCAAGCTGATCCCGTTCGAAGTGGGCATGACGCTGGCCAAGGCCATCGAGCAGGAGCCCGCGCTCAAAGAGTTCATCGAGAACGACGAAGAGGCGGAAGAGATCTGGGAAATGGCCCTGAAACTCGAGGGCACCACGCGGGGTACCGGTAAACACGCAGGGGGGGTGGTGATCGCTCCCACCAAACTCACCGACTTTTCACCCCTGCTATGCGATGAAGACGGCGCGGGCTTGGTGGTGCAGTTCGATAAGAACGATATCGAAGACGCCGGCCTGGTCAAATTCGACTTCCTGGGCTTGCGTACCCTCACCATCATCGATTGGGCGCTTGAGATGGTGGACAAGGTGCGTGACGCAGCAGGCCAGGGACCGCTCAATATCGACGCCATTCCCCTGGACGACGGCAAAACCTTCGAGATGCTCAAGCGGGCAGAAACCACGGCGGTGTTCCAGCTCGAATCCCGCGGCATGAAGGAGCTGATCAAGCGGCTGCTGCCCGACTCTCTGGACGACATGATCGCCCTGGTGGCCCTGTTCCGTCCTGGCCCGCTGCAGTCGGGCATGGTGGATGACTTCATCAACCGCAAACATGGCCGGGCGGAAGTCTCTTATCCACACCCGGATTATCAGCACGACCTGTTGAAACCGGTGTTGGCGCCTACCTACGGCATCATTCTCTACCAAGAGCAGGTCATGCAGATCGCCCAGGTGATGGCGGGCTACACCCTAGGACAGGCCGACATGCTGCGCCGAGCCATGGGCAAGAAAAAGCCCGAAGAGATGGCCAAGCAGCGCTCCGGTTTCATGGAAGGCTGTGCTGCCAACGGCATCGACAAAGACTTAGCGGGCAATATCTTCGACTTGGTGGAGAAGTTTGCCGGTTACGGTTTCAACAAGTCGCACTCGGCGGCCTACGCGCTGGTGTCTTACCAAACCGCATGGCTGAAGGCCCACTACCCAGGCCCGTTCATGGCGGCGGTGATGTCCACCGAGATGGACAACCTGGACAAGGTGGTGCCGCTGATCGAAGAGTGTCGTCACTTGAAGCTGACGGTGACGCCACCGGATGTCAACGTCGGTGGCTACAAGTTCACCGTGGATACCGAAGGGCGGGTGGTGTACGGCTTGGGCGCGATACGTGGCGTCGGGGAAGGCCCGATTGGCGCGATTGTGGAAGCGCGAAACGCGGGCGGGCCGTTCAACGATCTGTTCGACTTCTGCCGCCGCATCGATCCGAAACGGATGAACAAACGTACCCTGGAAGCGCTGATACGCTCTGGCGCGTTGGATAACCTGGGGCCCAATCGGGCGGTGCTGTTCGCGGCGATGGAAGATGCGCTGAAGGCCGCTGCACAAAATCACGCCAACCAGAACCTGGGCATGATGGACATGTTTGGTGATGCCTTCGTCGCCGAAGAAGAGGCCAGCGATGTTTACGCCGAGTATCGTCATGTGCGCGAATGGACGGACCGTGAGCGGCTCTCTGGTGAAAAGGACACCCTGGGGCTCTATCTGACCGGGCACCCCATCGACGAGTACGAACGCGAACTCAAGCGCTTCGTGTCGACGCGTATCAGTGATTTGAAACCCTCTCGGGAACCGCAGCGGGTAGCGGGTTTGGTGGTCGCCATGCGCACCATGAAGTCCAAACGTGGCGATACCATGGCATTCATCACCCTGGACGACCGCACCGGACGTATCGAAGCGTCGCTGTTTGGCGAACTTTTCGAGCAGCTACGCGGCCAAATCGAGTCGGATCAAGTGATCATCGTGGAGGGCGAAGTCTCCAGCGACGACTTTTCCGGTGGCCTACGGCTGCGCGGCAAAGATGTGACGCCGATGGTCACGGCCCGCGTGCGCTACGGCCAAGCCGTCGAGCTGGCATTGGACGCCGGGCAGATTAACGGCCGGCTGGTCGAAAGCTTGCGGGATAGCTTGACACCCTACCGGGATAACACCGGCCTACCCGTGCGACTTCAATATCGCCACCCCGATGCTGTCGCTTGGCTGGAGCTGGCCGAGGAGTGGAAGGTTGCACCGAGCGATGATCTGCTGCTTGCGCTGCGTGATGTGCAAGGGCAGGTAGGCGTCCAGTTACGCTACCGTTAATCACCTAGCGTACGAGCGCCCCAGGGCGCTCGTACGGAATTGAGCGGGCATTGCCTTGCGTGGCAGGGTCAGGGTGCGATAATGGCGCCCAATATGCTCGTTTCGACAAGGCTTATTTTTTTATAGGCAGCTTACAGGCAGAGCCGATGAATCCTAACTATCTCGATTTTGAACAGCCCGTTGCCGAACTCCAGGCAAAAATTGAGGAGCTGCGTTTGGTGAGCTCCGACAGCCAGGTGAACCTCTCAGATGAGATTTCACGGCTGGAGGAGAAGAGCCGCAAGTTAACGGAATCAATCTTCAAAGATTTGGCCCCTTGGCAGGTTTCCCAGCTATCGCGGCACCCCCAGCGCCCCTATACGCTGGATTATTTAGAACATATTTTTACCGATTTCGATGAGCTGCACGGTGACCGAAAATTTGCGGATGACGCTGCCCTCGTCGGCGGCATTGCCCGCTTAAACGATGCGCCGGTGATGGTCATTGGCCATCAAAAAGGCCGTGATGTTAAAGAGAAGGTGCGCCGTAACTTTGGTATGCCGCGCCCGGAAGGCTACCGCAAAGCGTGCCGCTTAATGGAAATGGCAGAGCGCTTTAAAATGCCCATTCTGACGTTTATCGATACGCCCGGCGCGTATCCCGGTATCGACGCGGAAGAGCGTGGTCAGTCGGAAGCGATTGCCTATAACCTGGCCGTCATGTCGCGCCTGAAGACGCCGATTATTTCCACCGTGGTGGGCGAAGGCGGCTCCGGCGGAGCCCTGGCGATTGGCGTGTGCGATGAGCTGCACATGCTGCAGTACTCTACCTACTCGGTCATCTCCCCAGAAGGCTGCGCCTCCATTCTGTGGAAGAGCGCCGAAAAAGCCCCCGATGCGGCCCAGGCCATGGGAATCACCGCCGAGCGCTTAAAAGAGCTGGGATTTGTAGATTCGCTGATCAAAGAGCCGTTGGGCGGCGCCCATCGTCACCCGATAAACACCGCAGCGCGGGTTAAAGACGCGCTCTCTGCCAGCCTTGAGCGCCTGCAAGCGCTGGATATTGATGCCCTGCTTGAGCGCCGCTATGAGCGCCTGATGAGCTATGGCGCCCCAGCCGCCTAAACGGCTTTTGCGCTTGCTTCACGACGCCCTGGCGGAAACCCCGCCGGGGCGTTGCGTTTGGGTCGCGCTCTCCGGTGGCTTGGATTCGTCGCTGATGCTGATGCTAGCCGCGGAGGCCTGCCAAGACAGCGGCCAAGTGCTACGCGCCCTACATGTTAATCACGGCCTACAGGCGGCGGCGGCCGACTTTGAAACCCACTGCCATCAGCTGTGTCAGTGCCTTGGCGTGCCGCTAACGGTTGAGCGTGTGGCGATTGAATCGCGAGGCGAAGGGGTAGAGGGCGCTGCTAGGCGCGCTCGCTACGCGGCCTTTGCGCAGCATGTGAAGCCGGGTGACGCGCTATGGCTTGGTCAGCATCAGGATGATCAAGCGGAAACCCTCTTACTGGCAGCGCTGCGGGGGAGCGGTATTCGTGGGTTGGCGGGCATGCCATATCAACGGGAGTGGCAAGGCATTACGCTTGTGCGCCCTTGGCTCAGCATCAGCCGCCAAACCCTGGCTGATGCGGCCCACGCTATGGCACTGACTTGGTGTGAAGACCCCACCAATCGCGATATTGAATTTGATCGCAACCGTTTGCGCCACGAAGTGCTGCCAATGCTGACTCAGCGCTGGCCTGGTGCAGTACGTTCGTTGGCCAAGAGCGCTGGCTTGGCCGGTGAGGCCGACACGCTCCTTGCCAGCTACGCCGCCGAGGAGTTGGCCGTGCTTACGTTGGGAACGGGCTGCCTCGATGCGTCAGCATTGGCCGCATTGCCGTTACCCCGTCAGCGGCTGCTCGTTCGTACGCTGTGTCAGCAGCTAAGGCTGCCCACGCCTCCACAGGCGCGCCTGGCCAGCCTGCTCGGCCAGCTTACCGCCGCCCAGGATGCCCAGGTGCTAGTAGAGTGGCCCGGAGCCCAGGCCCGGGTGTGGCGGCGCAGGCTTTATCTTATGACGCCGTTGGCTGCGTTGCCGGATTGGCAAGCGCCTTGGAACGGAGAGCCAGGGGTGAGTACTCCTCTTGGGCCGCTACAGCTTCGTCTGGAATGCGATGCCTACTTAGCAGAATCGTTCATGCTGCGCTGGCGGCAGGGCGGGGAAGTGCTCGTATTGCCTGGGCGTGGCCGACGCGACCTCAAACGCTTGCTGCAAGAACGGGCGCTTCCGCCCTGGGAGCGGGAGCGGCTGATTGTTGTGATGGCCGGAGAGCGCTGTCTGGGCGTGCTCCAACCGCCTGCCTACGTTCTGTGGCAGGCGGAAGGGGCGACGTTTCATCGCGAGGGTTAGGAGGGCGTATTCAGGTTGAACGAAAACCCGGCGTTGGCCATGAACGTCTGTTCCTGCTCTAAATCGGTGCTGAGCAGCGTGGGTTCATCGCTGGGGGGCAGCGTAATGGTGAGCGCGTCGCCATTGCTGTCAGCAGCAATTTTGGGTGGCATGGGCGCGCCTTCAGGCCGCGAATGATTAATCAGCACGGCGAGGCGTAGCAAGCGGGCAAGCTTAGCCGCGCTTGGCTGCTGTGAGGCAGGCAGCGCTTGCCACTCCTTAAGCGGGAATTTACGCCGGTGAGCACGCACTAAAAACGCCAACAAGCGCTGCTCGGGGCGAGAAAACCCGGCTAGGTCCGAATGCTCTAATAGATACGCGCCGTGGCGGTGGAACTGGCTATGGGAGATGGCTAGCCCAATTTCATGCACATGGCTTGCCCAGTTCAAATAGTGGCCCTGTTCGGCGGTTAAGCCCCACGGCTGCTTCACTACGGCAAACAAGTGCTTGGCGGTTTCCGCCACATTTTCTGCTTGCCGGGTATCTACGTCATACACTCGCTTGAGCATGTCGAGGGTTTTGGAGCGGGTATCTTCGGCGCTGTTGCGCCCCGCCATGTCATAGAGCACGCCTTCACGCAGTGCGCCGTCGGCAAAGCGCATTTGGTGAAGGTCGAAGGCTTCAAAAATGGCGCTCAAAATGGCAATGCCCGCCGGAAATACCCGAGCCCTATCGGGTTTGAGGCCATCCAGCTCGACCTTTTCCAGATGTTTGCATATCAACAGGCGCTCGCGCAGTTTTTTCAAGCCGCTGCGGGTAATCACCCCCTCTTGGGGCGTGTCGCCGTAAGCGTGCAGCACGCTGGCAGCAGCCTTAATCGTGCCGCTGGAGCCTACCGGATCATCCCATCCTAAGCGCTGGTAAGGGCGCTGGATGTTGGCCAGCTCTGAAAGCGCTGCCAGCTCGGCGCGGCGCATGCGCTTTTCGGTAAGTTCGCCATCGGCAAAAAAGCGTCCGGTAAACGTGACACAACCCATGCGCAGGCTTTCCAGCGCTTTGGGCTCAAAGGCTTCACCGATAATAAACTCGGTAGAGCCGCCGCCAATATCGACAATCAAGCGGCGGCCGCTTTCGGCCAGGGCGTGGGCGGCACCCAAATAAATTAGGCGGGCTTCTTCGCGCCCGGCAATAATCTCGATGGCGTGGCCAAGCTGGGCTTCCGCGCGCTCGATAAAGGTTTGGCTGTTGTGGGCGTCACGCAGAGCATTGGTGCCCACAATACGAAGGTTAGGGCCTTCGATATCGGTTAAAAACGGCGCAAAACGGCCCAAGCAATCCAGGGCGCGCTGCATGGCGGCTTCACTGAGGTAACCGTTCTCGTCAAGTCCTGCCGCCAGTTGGACCTTTTCACCTAGTCGTGCCACTACTTGTAAACGTTCATTTTGGTAGTTGGCAACCAGTAGGTGAAAGCTATTGGAGCCAAGGTCAATGGCGGCTAGGCGCTGCGGTTCACCGCTCTCAAATTCGGCAGTGGGCGCGGCGATGGGGAGCGAAGTGTCCTTGGGCATGAGCTATCCTTCAAATTGACTATGCCAAGGTTGCGGTGACCTCTAACTATTGTCAATTGCCAAAGGCTTGCGTTTGTCGCGGGCCTTGACTACCATCGAGCTACTGGCTTGATCCGAGTTGGCTTGTTCGTCTAACAAGCGCACTGACTCGGGCGCCCCGAGCAGTACGTATCCAGATGGCATCAGCCAGATGTCCAAGTCGTCAGATAACCCGCTGAAACAGCATTTTTCTGTGCCAATCAGATTAACTAGTTTGTTTGCACCCTCACGCCAAGCAGTCATTGATGTCATTGTTATGCTTTAGGCATTGTTACAGCGACTGCCCAGCTTTCACCACTCGAGCGTGTGCCTAGATGGGGTTCTGAACGCATCACTCGGCGCTTAGCCCTATATTTAGGCCAAGCCTCCTGTCTTATTCCCGGCGCCTAGCGCCTAGCTTTCATGAGCAATTTTCTAACACACCGATGAATCTCACTGAACTCAAGCAAAAAACCGTTCCCGAGCTGCTCGATATCGCCCGCGAAATGGGTATCGACAACTTAGCCCGTTCGCGCAAGCAGGACATCATTTTCGCCATCCTCAAGAAACACGCCAAAAGCGGCGAGGATATCTATGGCGACGGTGTGCTGGAAATTCTTCAGGATGGCTTCGGCTTCCTGCGTAGCGCCGACAGCTCGTACCTCGCTGGGCCGGACGATATCTACGTATCGCCCTCACAGATTCGTCGTTTCAATCTGCGCAAAGGCGACTCCATTTCCGGCAAAATCCGCCCGCCCAAAGAGGGCGAGCGCTACTTTGCCCTGCTCAAAGTTAGCCAGATCAACTTTGACCGCCCGGAAAACGCCAAGCATAAGATTCTCTTCGAGAACCTGACGCCGCTGTTTCCCACCGAGCGTCTGCGCATGGAGATCGGCAACGGGTCTACTGAAGACCTCACTGCTCGGATCATTGATCTGACTTCACCGATCGGTAAAGGCCAGCGTGGACTGCTGGTGTCTCCGCCGAAAGCGGGTAAGACGCTGATGCTGCAGAACATCGCGACGTCGATCACGCGGAACAACCCCGAGTGTCATCTGATCGTACTGCTGATCGATGAGCGCCCGGAGGAAGTCACCGAGATGTCCCGCACCGTACGCGGTGAAGTGGTCGCCTCTACCTTCGACGAGCCGCCCGCCCGCCACGTTCAGGTGGCCGAAATGGTCATCGAGAAAGCCAAGCGCTTGGTTGAGCACAAAAAAGACGTGGTGATTCTGCTCGACTCCATTACCCGTCTGGCGCGGGCCTACAACACCGTGGTGCCTAGCTCTGGCAAGGTGCTTACTGGTGGTGTGGATGCCCACGCGCTTGAGAAGCCGAAACGCTTCTTTGGTGCCGCGCGTAATATCGAAGAGGGCGGCAGCCTGACGATTATTGCCACCGCGCTGGTCGATACTGGTTCGAAAATGGACGAAGTCATCTTCGAAGAGTTCAAGGGCACCGGTAACATGGAAGCGCACCTTGACCGCAAGCTGGCTGAAAAACGCGTCTTCCCCGCGATCAACATTCGTCGCAGCGGCACTCGTCGTGAAGACCTGCTGGCCTCTGAAGAAGAAATGCAGCGCATGTGGATTCTACGCAAGCTGCTTAACCCGATGGAAGATACCGCAGCGACCGAGTTCCTGATTGATCGTCTGAAAGATACCAAGACCAATCTGGAATTCTTTGAAGCGATGAAGCGTCGTTAAGGCGCTGCATCTACTGCCATGCGTTTGCAAGAGCAGCGTCTGACAGCCGGGTTGAGGAGAGTGCTTTGAAGTATAACGACTTGCGCGATTTTATTGCGGCGCTTGAAGCCCAGGGTGAGCTAAAGCGAGTTAAAGCGGAAGTTGATCCCTACCTAGAAATTACTGAAATCTGTGACCGTACGCTGCGAGCCGGTGGCCCTGCACTGCTGTTTGAAAATGTAAAGGGCCACGATATGCCGTTACTGGGCAACCTATTCGGCACCCCGAAACGGGTAGCGCTGGGTATGGGCCAGGATTCAGTAGAGGCGCTGCGTGAAGTGGGTAAGCTGCTGGCGTTTTTGAAAGAGCCAGATCCGCCCAAAGGCCTGAAAGATGCCTGGGATAAGCTGCCGATCTTTAAGCAGGTACTCAGTATGGGGCCTAAAAGCGTTAAGCGAGCTCCTGTGCAGGAAGTCGTTTACGAAGGCGATGAAGTGGACCTCGGCCGCCTGCCGATTCAGCACTGCTGGCCCGGCGATGCGGCACCGCTTGTCACTTGGCCGCTGGTCATCACCAAAGGCCCGCATAAAAAGCGCCAGAACCTGGGGATTTATCGCCAGCAGAAAATCGCCAAGAATCGCCTGATTATGCGCTGGCTCTCCCACCGTGGCGGGGCGCTGGACTTTCTTGAGTTTCAAAAAGCCCATCCCGGTGAGCCCTTTCCTGTCGCCGTGGCGCTAGGCGCTGACCCGGCGACTATATTAGGCGCGGTCACGCCGGTGCCCGATTCGCTCTCAGAATACGCCTTTGCTGGCCTGCTGCGCGGTTCGCGTACCGAGCTGGTGAAGTGCGGTCACGCAGACCTGGAAGTCCCCGCCTCCAGCGAAATTATTCTGGAAGGCTTTATTTATCCGGACGATATGGCACCGGAAGGGCCGTTTGGTGACCATACCGGTTACTATAACGAAGTGGATCATTTCCCTGTGTTTACCGTGACGCGGATGACCATGCGCCGCGATGCCATTTATCACTCTACCTATACTGGTCGTCCACCCGATGAGCCCGCCATTTTAGGTGTAGCGCTTAACGAAGTGTTCGTGCCCATTCTATGCAAGCAGTTCCCCGAGATCGTCGACTTCTATCTACCGCCAGAAGGCTGCTCCTATCGTATGGCGGTTGTGACGATGAAGAAGCAGTACCCCGGCCACGCGAAGCGCGTGATGATGGGGGTTTGGAGCTTCCTGCGCCAGTTTATGTATACCAAGTTCGTCATCGTGCTGGATGATGACGTGGATGCGCGTAACTGGGAAGACGTGATGTGGGCGATTACCACGCGCATGGATCCTGCCCGCGACACGGTGATGGTGGAAAACACGCCTATCGACTACCTCGACTTCGCCTCACCGGTATCCGGACTTGGCTCCAAGATGGGGCTGGATGCAACGAACAAGTGGCCCGGCGAAACCGCCCGGGAGTGGGGCACTCCCATCGTGATGGATGAGACGGTGAAAGCCCGCGTTGACGAGCGTTGGGATGAGCTGGGCATTGATATTCCGCTACCCACACCGCGCCACGGTTAATCGGCCGTCTGGGCCGAACGATTTTCCATAAAGAGGCTTTCATGAGCGCTAGGACGTTAACGTGTAAAACGCTAACCTGCCAAGTCACCGCCGTCGAGGATCTTAATCCTGACGTATTTAAAGTCACGCTTGCCGGTCGCGCTGAAGCAATGCAGCACGCCCCTGGTCAGTACCTTGAACTAATGCTAGACGAGGCCACTTGGGTGCCTTTCTCGATTGCCAGCGCCGACCGTGGCGATGGCACGCTGGAGCTGCAAATTCAGCACTGGCCCGAGCGTGATAACTCCCAGCGGCTGCGCCAACTGTTGCAGGTCGCCAACCAGCTAACGGTGCGTCTGCCCAGCGGTGATTGCGTGCTGGATACGCAAAGTGAGCGCCCGCTGCTGCTGATTGCCGCTGGCACAGGGTTTGCCCAAATGAAGGCCATCGTCGAAGCCGCGCTTCGTGACCAGCCCACACGGCCCATTTCATTATGGTGGGCGAACCGTGAGCACCGCGATTTGTATGCGGAAGACCTTGCCTGCGAATGGGCGCAGCAGTATGAAAACGTTGCGTTTCATGCGGTCACTGAATTCCCGCTGACCGAGCCGCTGGCGTCGGGCGAGCGCATTGCCCACCATCAGGGGCGTGTTGATTTGGTGTTAGAAAGCGAGCTGTCGAATGCACCGGTCACGCCTAGCGACTGCGATATTTACCTCTCAGGCTCACCGGGCATGGTATATGCCTGCGTGGACGTGCTGGAGCGTTTGGGCGTGGGCAATGAACGTATGTTCTCGGATGTATTTGCCTACGCACCCCGCCCTCACTAAAATAGTGGGTCACTTTCTGGCGTACGGCACACACCGTAAGACTACTGATCACTAGGAGGCTTTCATGGGCCATCACGACGATAACTTTAAAGACGATTCCGGCATTCTGCCGATTATTCTCGGTATCGTAGTATTGGTAGGCATGAGTGCACTGCCTGCCACTATTGGCTGGATTCAGGCGTTTAGCAGCTAATACTCGTCGCTAGGAAATTGAACGCTCGCGGTAATTGCTTGTTGCCATTTAGCGCGCAGGCAGGCAGGATTAGGTCATTACGTAGTACACACGTCATGTAGTACACACGTCATACTGAGGAAGTAACCATGCCACATGGCAACCCTTCACAGCACACTCACACCAAACCGGAAACGGTGGTTGAGGCCTGGGCGAAGGTGGGTACTTCCTATAGCTTTAACTATGCAGCGTATTGGTTTAGCCACGGTGTGCCCCTGGCCGACGCCTAGCGTCGCGCCAACAGGCACACCGCCCCGGTTGCCTGCCGCACAAAGAAGCCTCGGTGGGTAACTCCACCGAGGCTTCTTTCGTTTTATTAACCCTCATTTTTCATAGGTAGATTATTAAGGAGCTGCACCATGTCTTATCGCGCCCACTCAATTGCTAGCCCCAACGCCATCCGTTATCTCGGTTATGGCTATGGCTGGCGATTTAGCGACGCGCGGTCGGTGCTAGCTGCCACCTCCGATCGTGCCCACCTGGGTGGCAAGTTGATGATGCGATGTCACGCGTTATGTCATACGAATTCGGAGAGTTAACCCTATGAATGCCCCAATCAACACCGCTTGTTCCTCTACTGCCCAGGCCTCCACGCTTATGACTGCGACGGCGCTGCCGCTACCCGCTGAGCTGCGCCAGCGTGTGGTGGTGAATAGCACGCTGAGTGCACAAATCGACCAGCAGCGACAAGCGGTACAGCATATCCTTAACGGTCAAGATAACCGCCTGCTGGTCGTAGTGGGTCCGTGCTCCATCCACGATCCGGATGCTGCCTTGGAGTATGCGGACCGGCTAGCAGCGCTTAGCGATGAGGTCAGCGAGCAGATTTTGCCAGTGATGCGAGTGTACGTTGAAAAGCCGCGCACCACGGTCGGTTGGAAGGGGCTGGCTTACGACCCTGATCTTGATGGCAGTGGCGATATGCCGCGCGGTATCGCCCTTTCCCGTGAGCTTATGCACGCCGTCGCCTCTCGCGGCCTGCCGGTGGCCACCGAGCTGTTACAGCCCATGTTAGCCCCGTACCTGGATGACCTGCTGAGCTGGGTAGCGATTGGGGCGCGCACGACGGAATCCCAGTTGCACCGTGAGCTGGCCAGCGACCTCAGCGCCGCCGTAGGATTCAAAAATGCCACCAGCGGCGATGTGCAGGTGGCCATTGATGCTATGCAGGCTGCCGCCCACTCCCATCAGCGTTTTGCCATGGATCGCCAGGGCCGCCCTATTATGCAGGAGACCGCAGGCAACCCGCACACCCACGTGGTGCTACGCGGCGGCCACGGCGAGCCCAACTACCAAGCCCACCATGTACGCAGCGCAGTTAATACACTGCGCGAAGCAGGCCAGAATCCGCGTTTGATGGTGGACTGCAGCCACGCCAATGCCCGCAAAGATCACCGCCGCCAAAGCGAAGTGATGCTGGATGTATTGGCTCAGCGTCAAGCGGGCGACGCAAATTTGGTGGCACTGATGCTAGAGAGCCATTTGTACGAAGGCAAACAAGCGTTGACGCCCAGTGCGCTACGCTACGGCGTCTCGGTCACTGATGCCTGCGTCAGCTGGGAGACCACCGAGCGCTTGCTGAAAACCGCCGCGGAACGACTGACCTAGCGCGTTGACTGCCCCGGCCAGCCCCGTATCATAAGAGTTCCTTTTGATCACGAGGTTGGCCATGGCCTTTTCCCTTGAACAGCACGACCCCGCGTCTTACCAGCGCAAAGCCCGCATTATCAGCGTGGCGATGGCCGGGCAACTGATTATTTTTGGCCTGCTATTTTCAATGCTCCTCACCACTACCTTTGGCAGCAGCGTCTGGCTGAACGCTCTGGGCGTATTGTTGGGCCTGCTCGCCACCAGCGCTATGTTCGCTGCGTTAAGAGAGCGCCCATGGATGGCTGAGGTGCGCTATGTTTGGCAGCTCAAGCATCACCTGTCGCGTATTAGCAGCTACCTACAGCCGCTGCGCCGCGCGGTGGAAGAGGATAATCGCCTAGCGCTGGATATCCTGACCTTTTACCACCAGGGCATGGCCCAGCTTGCCGAGCTAAATGGACGCACCACCGACGACGATGCCGAGCGTTTAGCGGAAAAAATGCAGGTTAAAGTGAAGCGTGAAGCGTTGGGCCTACCCAAAGAAGTCACCACGTTTGACCCGCATGACTTGAGCGCTTTCAAACAAAAGTAAGTCGCGCGCAAGGGTATTACTGATGAGGGATTAACAGGGAGCGTATTCAGTCAACTACCCCCGCCTGAAGGCGGGAGCTTGTGAAAGCAAGCCTAGTTGACCAGGGTAAGCGGGCGGTACAGCCGCTACGTTGATAACAGGTCGCCAAGACTCACCCACGGATGCTTCCTCAGTCCGTGGCTCTGAAAGGTCAAGATCATGCTGGCGCAGGGTAAAACGCCGAAGGTCTTGACCGCTGCCACAAGGCAGGAGCCGGTTATCGACATTCCCGAGGGGAGACGGGGCGTAAGCCCTGCGACACAAGGCCCGTAAGGGCGCTATTTAAGGAGAAGATCGCATGGCGGTTTTCGTACTGGACAAAAAGAAGCAACCGCTGATGCCGTGCAGTGAAAAGCGCGCTCGGTTGCTGCTGGCGCGTGGTCGTGCCGTGGTGCATAAGCGCTACCCGTTCACGATTCGGCTCAAGAATCGCGTCGGTGGCGAGGCGCAACCGCTTCGCCTGGGCATCGACCCTGGCAGCAAAACGACCGGGCTGGCGCTGATGCGTGAAACAGAGGGTGAGCTGCGGCATGTGCTGTGCCTGTTTGAACTGATCCATCGTGGCTACCAGATCAAAAAGGCGTTACAGCAACGCGCCGCCTTTCGGCGTCGCCGCCGCAGTGCCAACCTGCGCTACCGCGCCCCGCGCTTCAATAATCGCATCAAACCTAAGGGCTGGCTGGCACCGTCGCTGCAGCATCGGGTGGATACGGTGATGGCGTGGGTCAATCGGCTATCCAAGTCGGCACCCATCACCGGCATCAGCCAGGAGTTAGTGCGCTTTGATACGCAGAAGCTAGAAAACCCCGAGATCAGCGGCGTGGAGTACCAGCAAGGCACCCTGCTGGGCTACGAGGTGCGCGAATACCTACTGGAAAAATGGGGGCGGGAGTGTGCCTACTGTGGCACCGCCGATACGCCGCTGGAGATCGAGCATGTGGTGCCGCGTTCACGCGGCGGCTCGAATCGTGTTAGCAATTTGACCCTAAGCTGCCATCCCTGTAATGCCGAGAAAGATAGCCAGACACTGACCGATTTTTTCGCCACCAACAAAGGCCTGAAAAAGCGCCTCAAGGCTAACGGCTTATCAGCTGACGCACAGCTGGAACGTGTACAGCGCCAGCTCAAGCAACCGATGCGCGATGCCAGTGCGGTCAATGCGACCCGCTGGGCGCTGTTCTCCGCGCTCAAAACCACGGATTTACCGGTCGCCGTGAGCAGCGGTGGCCGCACCAAATACAACCGGCAGCGCCTCAACATCCCCAAGACGCATGCCCTGGACGCCGCGTGTGTCGGAGCTTTTGGTAAGCTGCATGACTGGACAGTGCCGACACTGACGATCAAGGCAATGGGGCGCGGCAGCTATCAACGCACCCGATTGACAAAGTACGGCTTCCCACGGGGCTTTTTGATGCGGCAAAAGCAGGTGCACGGCTTTCAAACCGGTGACATGGTGCGTGCGATAGTACCCACCGGCAAGAAAGCAGGCACCCATACAGGGCGTGTCGCGATACGCAAAACCGGCAGTTTTAACATCCAAGCCGAATACGGTGCAGTGCAAGGCATCTCGCACAAATACTGCACCTTTATCCAACGGAGCGATGGCTACGGCTATTACGTCACACTCTTCAGCAACCTAACAGGAGAAGCGGGACGGGCGGTGGCGTAACACAGTCGCCCTGCGGGCGACGCGCTATCCCTCCCGGCACTAGAAGTACCGGGTATCCCGCGCAAAATCAGATGAGTGCTAATGTTACGTCACTACGATTCGCCACGGCGGTGGCTACCGGTTTACTGCTAGCGGGCTGCGCGACCAGTGCGCCCGCCCCGGAGCAGCCGGTAAAAACCACCGTGCAGAGCAGTGCACCACTGTTGCCTTCGGTGCTGTTTCCCGGTAGCGCTGAGCGCTTTCAAGCTTGGAACTGCCAACCAGCCAATCAAGACTTAGTCACGGCCGTCAATGGTGAAGAGTTACGGCTGTGGTCGCTACATGGCGCGTGGCGACTGCCTCAAGCCGTGGTGGCCAGCGGTGCCCGCTATCAAAATGGCGATATCAGCTTCTGGAACCGCGGCGATCAGGCGCAAATTGAAACGCCTCGTGGGCAATTGCAGTGCCAGCAAGGGGTTGACCGGGAGGTTGCGACCCGATCACGCCACCCAGGCGTGATGTTATTAGCCCGCGGCAACGAGCCGGGTTGGACGATCGAGCTGGCGAACGATGCGCCAGTAATGACCTGGACTACCAACTACGGCAGCGACACCACCACCATGCCTTATATGGTCAGCGTGATGGATAACGACGCGGGCCGGGTGGTGATCGAGAATGCCAACGCCGAGCAGTTTTTCCGCGTACGTATTGAATCAGGTGCCTGTTTCGACGATATGAGTGGCGAACCCTATCCTGCTCGCGTGACGTTCACCATTGGTGGCGAACAATATAAAGGATGTGCACAAGGCATTGCGCCGTAGCCTGTCATGGCCTTGTACGGCCACTAGCAGCGATAGAGGAACGGCTCTGCGCGCCACTGTGGCTCTACGTAGTCGCTGGCGCACAGGGCCGATACATCGCCGCCTGCCCGGGCGGCAAGACGTGCCAGTGTCGCCAAGTGCACTCCTCTGGGGCTGCGTACTTCTTCACTGATCGCAACGGGTACCCAGCGATTGCCTTCTCGGGTTGCTAGGGTAAAGCTGAAAGGATGAAAACCGGGAAAACCCAGCCGAATATCGGTGGCGACCAACGTCTCTTGGCCATTAATATAGCGCGTCTCAAAGCGCAAAAACGGCCCGGTGAACCACGTCAGCCGCTGCCCTAGCGGTCCCTCCAAAGCGCTGGCCTCCAGTTCGACGTTACGACGCAGCGGTTCCAGTGCGGGGACTCGGTCACGATCAAATACACTGATCAAACTCTCGTAATAGCGGTCTTCATCGATGACCGTTGCCCGCCATAGTGCGATATTGAACGGCGTGGGTTGGATGAGTACGGGGGCTGCTTGTAAGTCCGCTTCGGCTAGGGCTGGCGTTAGGCGCTGCTCGACGCTCCATTTGGCACCTGCGGCCATCATGAGGTAAGCGCAGGAGATCACCAGCCCCGTGCGGCAGGCACTGCGTACCTTGCCCGACACGCTGCCGATGATCAGCGCCATAAGCAGCGGTAGCGTGTAGAACGGATCGATGATGAAGACGATAGGCCACGCGGCGGGCGGTGCGTCTAGCGGCCAGAGCAACTGCGTGCCGTAGGTGGTCAGCGAGTCGAGCAGCGGGTGAGTCACTAATATCAACGTAAAAAAGCACCACCAGCGACCCAACGAGATGTCCCGCGCTGGAGCAAAGCGGGCACACAGCACGGCCAGCAGCGTGGCAAGGCCCGTCAATACGAACAGGGAATGGCTGAAGCCACGGTGCTCGGTGACGTTGGCAATGGCGTCGCCATAATCCAGCGCCACATCCAAATCGGGTAGAGTACCCAGTAGCGCACCTATGACGATGGCCTTGCGGCCCAGTCGCTTACCTAACACGGCACCACCTACCGCTGCGCCAAGCGCCGCTTGCGTAATCGAATCCACAGACCTCTCCTCGACGAGCCGATAGCGAATCGTGATTGTCACTGAAGAGTGACACACTAGATGAACAGCCGTGACGCCATTATACAGCGTGTCTACTTTCTATTTTAGTGTCGCACTATTGTCTATGTTTTAATGGCGCTACGTGACCGGCTCGGCACCGCACTCGGCGGTAGCACGGGATATAATTACCATTCTTCAATGAAGAGGAAATGACATGCAGTTTTTACACACCATGGTACGTGTCAGCGACTTAGACGCCTCGCTTCACTTTTATTGTGACCTGCTAGGCCTCAAAGAAGTGCGCCGCAAAGAGAACGAAAAGGGCCGTTTTACGCTGGTGTTCCTGGCGGCTCCTGAAGATGAAGCGCGCTCCGAGCGCCTCACGGCCCCCGAGCTCGAGTTGACCTACAACTGGGACCCGGAAGAGTACACGGGGGGGCGTAATTTCGGCCATTTGGCCTACCGAGTCGACGACATTTACGCCCTTTGCCAGAAACTTCAGGATAACGGCGTCACCATCAACCGTCCGCCCCGCGACGGCAACATGGCGTTCGTGAAGTCGCCGGATGGCATCTCTGTCGAGCTGCTGCAAAAAGGCGATGCGTTGTCACCCCAGGAGCCGTGGGCATCCATGGAAAACAGCGGTAGTTGGTGAATGAGCAGGAGCACACGCAAGGTGAAAGCACACTATCGCAATACGCTGATGGGGTTGAGTCTGGCGCTACTGGTGGCTGCCTGTGGTAGCTCTCCGCAGCAGGAGCGAGTGGATGCGCCCCCTCGTGGTGATTTGTCGGGGCCGATCGTCGAGCAGCGCTGGAACCTGCTGCTGGTGGGGACCGATGAGCGTTTGTCGATGCCCAGTACGCCATTTTTCCGCATCGGCCGCGACGGCAAGGTTAGCGGCTCGGATGGCTGCAACCAGTTCACCGGCAAGGTCAGCCTGGGCGAAAGCCAGCGCATCGAGTTCAGCGAGTTGGCATCCACCCGCATGGCCTGCCCGAACATGGAAGATGCCAAGCGGGTCACGGACATGCTGGATACCGCCTACCGCTACCTGATCGACCATGATCGGCTGGTGTTCTTCGGCCCGGATAGCCGGGTGCTGGGCGGCTGGCGCAAAGCCAACGGCTAGCAGCGGTAGGGGCGATTTTAATGGTTCATCGCGTTCTAGCGTGAAAGCGAAGCAATTCCCGGCAAAGTGAGATGAACCTTGTTTGTGGCGGATAGTCATGTGAGATAGCCATGACCAATAATGAACATCGGCGCGTAATGGACTCATTGGGCGACTGCCCAGGCAGGCCCGGTGCCGCCATCATCGCGAGCGCAAGCCCCCACTCACGAGGTCATTGCCCAGCTCACCTGTGGGAGGCCAATTCATTGGGCGACTGCCTGGGTAAGCACAGGTGCCGCCATCATCGCGGGCTAAAGCCCCCTCCCACCAGGTCATGTCCCAGCCGCCGCTGGTACACTGAATACCCCGGGCCCACCTGTGGAAAGCCAATTGATTCACGCCAGAATGCGATGGGCGATTTTAATGTGTGAAAGGCGGATTGAAGCGGGCAATGAAGCGCGCATCGATCCGCTTTTTCCATTCCCATACCCAGCGGCCTGAAAAACCGATGGGCGGTGCGAATCTCGTGGGCCGCCCGTATTCAGGGCGCTGACCAAAACGGCACCCCTGGGGGTGCCGTCGTGTCGTGCATCAGCGGTGCGGCGTTACATGGCCGCAATCTTGGCCTGCTGCTCTTCCAGCAGCTGCCGAGTGGCCTGGAATTCGGCGAGTTTTGCCCGCTCCTTTTCCACCACCGCCACGGGGGCCTTGGCAATGAAGCCATCGTTGCCCAGTTTCTTCTCAATGCCACCGATAAGCTTATCCTGCTTCTCGATCTCTTTGGCGAGGCGAGCAAGCTCCGCGTCTTTATCGATCAGGTCCGCCATCGGCACCAGCACTTCCATATCGCCGACCAGCTGCGTGGCTGAAAGCGGGGCGTCTTCTGGGTTGGCCAGCCACGTCACGCTTTCCAGTTTCGCTAGCTTGGCCAGGAAGCGGCGGTTCTGCTCCAGGCGTTCAGCGTCTTCGGGCTGGCCTTTGGTCAGCAGCGCGTCCAGCGGCTTACCGGGGGCGATGTTCATCTCGGCGCGGATGTTGCGCACGGCGATGATCACGCCTTTCAGCCACTCGATGTCGCGGGTGGCCTGCTCGTCGATCTTGCTCTCGTCGGCTTCCGGCCACGCTTGATGCATGATGGAGGCATCGTCGCCCACATAGGTGCCCGCCAGAGGGGCGACCCGCTGCCAGATCTCTTCCGAGATGTAGGGCATCATCGGGTGGGCCAGGCGCAGGATGGTTTCGAGTACCCGCACCAGGGTGCGGCGGGTGCCGCGTTTGCGTTTCACTAGCGCTGCCGCTCCCGACGTCCTGTCTCCCGCGGCATTAGTACTTCCCTGTACGTCATCTTCCCACAGCACCGGCTTGGAAAGCTCCAGGTACCAGTCGCAGTACTCGTTCCAAACAAACTCGTACAGCGCTTGGGACGCGTGGTCGAAGCGGTACTCGTCCATCGCCTTGGTGACCTGCGCTGCGGTTTTCTGTAGCTGGGAGATGATCCAGCGATCGGCTAGCGACAGCTCCACTTCTTCGCCGCTGGTGCCGCAATCTTCGCCTTCGGCATTCATCAACACGTAGCGCGAGGCGTTCCACAGCTTGTTACAGAAGTTGCGGTAGCCATCCAGGCGGTTCATATCGAACTTGATATCGCGCCCGGTGGTGGCCTGTGAAAGGAAGGTAAAGCGCAGCGCATCGGTGCCGTGGGGCTCGATGCCGTCTTTGAACTCTTCTTTGGTCGCCTTGGCAATCGCCTTGGCCTTTTGAGGCTGCATCATGTTACCGGTGCGCTTTTCCAGCAGCGCGTCCAGGCTGATGCCGTCGATCAAGTCGATGGGGTCCAGCACGTTGCCCTTGGACTTGGACATCTTCTGGCCCTGGCCATCGCGCACCAGGCCATGGACGTAAACGGTCTTGAAGGGGACTTCACCGGTAAATTTCAGCGTCATCATGATCATCCGGGCGACCCAGAAGAAGATGATGTCGAAACCCGTCACCAGCACGCTGGAGGGGTGGAAGGTTTCCAACTCCGGCGTTTTCTCCGGCCAGCCGAGGGTGCCAAATGTCCACAGGCCCGAGCTGAACCAGGTGTCCAGTACGTCTTCGTCCTGGGTCAGTGCCACGTCAGCGCCCAGGCCATGCTTCTCGCGGGCTTCCTCTTCACTGCGAGCCACGTAAACATTGCCGTCGGCGTCGTACCAAGCCGGAATGCGGTGGCCCCACCACAGCTGGCGAGAAATACACCAGTCCTGCAGGTCGCGCATCCAGGCGAAGTACATGTTCTCGTAGTTTTTCGGCACGAACTGAATGTCGCCGTTCTCCACCGCCTCGATGGCGGGCTTGGCGAGGCTCTCCACGGCAACGAACCACTGATCAGTGAGCAGCGGCTCGATGACATCGCCGGAGCGGTCGCCGTAGGGCAGGGTGTTGTTGACGCTCTCTACCTGTACCAGCAGGCCGAGGGCCTCCATATCGGCGACGATCTGCTTGCGTGCTTCGAAACGATCCAAGCCCGCGTATTTGGCCGGCAGGGTAGCGTCTTCATCGGGCTGCGGCTGACCTTTCAGGTCAAAAATTTCCGCCTGCTCAAGAATCGTCGCATCTTTGGTGAAGACGTTGATCAGCAGGTGGTTCTGGCGCTTGCCGACTTCGTAGTCGTTGAAGTCGTGGGCCGGGGTAATCTTCACACAGCCCGAGCCTTTCTCCATATCGGCGTGCTCGTCCGCCACGATGGGGATACGGCGGCCTACCAGCGGCAGCTCGATGAACTTGCCCACCAAGGAGGCGTAGCGCGGGTCTTCTGGGTTGACCGCCACGCCGGTGTCACCCAACAGGGTTTCCGGGCGGGTGGTGGCGACCACTACGTAATCCTTACCGTCGTCGGTCTTGACGCCGTCGGCCAGCGGGTAGCGGAAGTGCCAGAAGCTGCCCTGCTGCTCCTTGTTTTCGACTTCCAGGTCGGAAATAGCGGTGTGCAGGGTGGGGTCCCAGTTGACCAGCCGCTTGCCGCGATAGATCAGGCCCTCTTCGTGCAGGCGCACGAAAACTTCTTGAACCGCTTTATAGAAGCCATCGTCCATGGTGAAGCGCTCACGGCTCCAGTCGACGCTGGCGCCCATGCGGCGCAGCTGTCGGGTAATGTGGCCGCCGGACTCTTCCTTCCACTCCCACACTTTTTCGATAAACGCCTCGCGGCCGAGGTCATGACGGGTCTTGCCCTCTTCGGCGGCAATCTTGCGCTCCACCAGCATTTGCGTGGCGATACCGGCGTGGTCGGTGCCTACCTGCCACAGGGTGTTGTTGCCCTGCATCCGCTTCCAGCGCGTCAGGGTATCCATGATGGTGTCCTGGAACGCGTGGCCCATGTGCAGGCTGCCGGTCACGTTGGGCGGCGGAATCATGATCGAGAAGGGCTTGCCGCGGCCAGACGGGGCGAAGCGGTTATCGGCTTCCCAGCGTTCGTACCAGCGGGTTTCGATCTGTTCGGGTTGGTAGGTCTTTTCCATGGGGAGTCGGCTCACGGCTTGCAAAAAATGGGAGCAAGTATAGCGCGAACGCCCTGCGCTCGTCAGGGTTGTGTTGTGCGTAGGTGTGTTCGCAGATGCAATCCACGCATGGCTATCAGTCCAAGCACTGGCCCAGGCAGCAACCACCAAATCACCCAAGGCCCTTGGCTTGCCCATAGGGCTGTCACTAACGCGATGGAGGGAATCGTGAGGCCAAAACCAATCGCATTCATCATGGCCAGCGCCGCGCCCAGCCGCTCGGGCGGCGCGCTGGCGGAGGCCAGGGCAGAGAACTGGGCAGAGTCGGCAATCACGCTCACGCCCCATAGGGCAAGCAGCGCCAACAGCAGCCAGGGTGACAGGTCGCCTAGCAGCGGATAGATAAGGCACAGGGTGCCAGAGACCGCCAGTGCGATAAACGCGACCCGCGCGCTACCGATACGTCGGCTCCACCAGCCTGCCCATACGCAGCCGGGAAGCCCCAAGGCGATGACCGCAAAGCTTAGCCACGGTTGCAGGCCCGGGGCCGCGCCTAAGCGTTCCAGCTCTCTGGCGACCAAAAAAGGCACCAGCGCCCAGAGGGCGTAAAGCTCCCAGCAGTGGCCGAAGTAGCCCAGCGCGGCGGCGCGGAAGTTCTTCTCTTTAAATGCGGCAAGCCCCGCCCAGGGTCGCCCGCCGTTGGCCCTGGCAGGCAGGTGTGGCCCAACGCCTAGCTTGAAAATCATCAGCGCTGCCAGAAGAGCAAGGGCAGAGGCCAACAGCAGTGGCCACTGCCAAGGCAGGTGCAGGGTGAGCCCGCGCAGCAGGTGCGGCGAAGCAATGCCAAGGGTGAGCATACCCACCAGCCAGCCAAGCGCCGAGCCTGCATGAGTGGGTGTCCAGCTCACCACCAGCTTCATGCCCAGCGGGTAAATGCCCGCCAGACAAAGTCCGACTAAAAAGCGTGCCACTGCCGCCAGCGTGACGCTTTCTGCCACGCCAATAAAGGCCGCATTAATCAGCGCGCCGAGTACAGCGGACATCGCAAACAGGTGGCTGGCACGCACGCGGTCGGCCAAGCCAGTGGTCGCAATCAGCAGGGTGCCGGTAATAAACCCCGCCTGCACGGCGATGGTAAGCAGCCCCAGGTCGCTTTCACTTAGCCCCACGGCTTCTTGTAGTGCCAAGCCAACGCCATTAACGCTAAACCAGAGTGACGTGCCAAACAGTTGGGCGATAACGATGACCGCCAGCGGTGTGCGGGCTAACAGGGCATGAGAAAGCATGGGGTGTCTCATCCATTGAGTGGTTGTTTTACTACCCTAATTTATGCGGCACGACCTCATGCCCAAGCGCCTTGTAGCGCTGCCAGCAGGCGCGTTTAGCGACCAGCACATGTTGGTGTTGGTTGATGATCTCGGCAATCCGGGCGAAGTGCTCAATACCTTCGGGAATATCGGGGTGTAGGTTCAGCAGCGCCGTCTCTTCAGTGGGCACCGGTAGCTGCTGCCAGCCTAGTGTGATGGGCACACTGTCGGCTAGCTCGCTATCTTCCAGTGCATGGGGCAGGTAAGCATCATCGCGGAACTGCCACAGCGCTTCGTCGGCCTGTTCGGCCAGCGCTTTGTCTGCGCAGTGCAGGTGCAGTCGATACCCTTTGCGGTAGATCGTTTCGGCGAGCTTGCAGGCGAACTGTAAGCGCGCTTCTAGGGTGGTATCGGGCAGAATATAAAAATCGATGCGTGCCATCGGTGGCTCCAGCGGGGTCAACGCGCTTGGCAGCCTGGCCGCCACGGTGAGTGGCGGCCAGGTGTTGGGTAACGCTAGAGGGTCATACCAAGCGGGTCAGCCAGCCGTATTTATCGTCGCTGCGGCCATACTGAAGGTCGAGCAGTGTCTTGCGAATGCGCTTAGCCACTTCGTTATTGCCATCGCCCTGCAGGCGAATACGCTCGTTTTCCGTGACTAGTTCGCCAACCGGGGTAATCACGGCGGCCGTACCGCAGGCGAACACCTCGGTAATCTCGCCGGAGGCGGCCCCTTCGCGCCACTCGTCGATGCTGATTGCGCGCTCTTCGGGGGTGAGGCCCGCGTCTTTGGCCAGGGTGAGGACAGAGTTGCGGGTCACGCCTTCCAAGATGGTGTCGGTCAGGCGCGGTGTGACGATGCGGCCATCTTTGTAAACGAAGAACAGGTTCATGCCACCCAGCTCTTCGATCCACTTGTTTTCAGCAGCGTCCAGGAAGGCGACCTGGCTGCAACCGTTGGCAGCGGCTTCTTTTTGGGCGGCCAGCGAGGCGGCGTAGTTGCCACCGCACTTGGCAAAACCGGTGCCGCCAGGGGCCGCGCGCTTGTAGTGTGAGGAGAGCCAGATAGAGACCGGCTCGATACCGCCTTTGAAGTAGGCTGCCGCCGGGGATGCAATCACGTAGTAGTCGACTTCGTGAGCCGGGCGCACGCCAAGGAAGGCTTCTGAGGCGATCATAAACGGACGCAGGTAGAGGCTGCACTCGTCGGCTTCACTAGCCGGGGTGGGTACCCAGGCGTGGTCTTGGGCCAGCAGTGCTTTCAGCGAGCCGATGAAGTCGTCATCGGAAAGCTCGGGCAGCGCTAGGCGGCGGGCGCTACGGCGGAAACGCTCGGCGTTTTTCTCTGGGCGGAAGGTCCAGATAGAGCCATCAGCATGGCGGTACGCCTTGATTCCCTCAAAAATTTCCTGGCCGTAGTGCAGCACGGAAGCGGCTGGGTCCAGGGTGAGCGGGCCGTATGGGCGTACTTGGTGGCCGTGCCAATCGGCATCGACGGTCCAGCGCACGTGGGCCATGTGGTCGGTGAAGTATTTACCAAATCCTGGGTTTTGCAGGATGTTGTCACGAATGTCATCGGCCGTCGGCTGGTTGGACGGCAAAATTTCAAAACGCGATTCAAGTTGAGCATCTGAAGCTGTGGGCACGGCGTGTTCTCTCCGCTAGAGCCAAGCCCCGAAGGGCATCTATTAAGCGTATCGTTTGAATAGCATGTGCCTGCTTGGCAGCGGCACACGCTCATACTTTCAGGTTTAACGGTTGCGTTAACGAAAGGCAACCATTGTTGGCCTGTTTGTGTGGTTAGGCGTCGCCATTTTCGACTTGAGCGTCGGCTTCACGGTCGAGCAGGTATTGGGTCAGTAGACCCACCGGGCGGCCGGTGGCGCCTTTTTGTTTGCCCGAATGCCAAGCGGTGCCGGCAATATCCAGGTGCGCCCAGGGGAAGTGGTCGGCAAAGCGCGATAGGAAGCACGCGGCGGTAATGGTGCCCGCCGGGCGACCGCCAATGTTGGCCAAGTCGGCAAAGTTGGAGTCCAACTGCTCCTGGTACTCATCCCATAGCGGTAGGTGCCACGCGCGGTCCCAGGCGGTTTCACCAGCATCCAGCAGATCAAGCGCTAGGTCATCGTCGTTGGAGAGCAGGCCGGTGGCGTGGTGGCCAAGGGCAATAATGGCCGCGCCTGTCAACGTGGCGATATCGACCACGCTGGCCGGGGTAAAGCGCTCGGCATAGGTGAGCGCATCGCACAGCACCAAACGGCCTTCGGCATCGGTGTTGAGGACTTCAACCGTCAGGCCTTTGAGCGTTTTGATAATGTCGCCCGGCTTGGTGGCGGCGCCATCAGGCATGTTCTCGGCAGCGGCAACGATAAACACGGCGTTGAGCTTGGGTTTGATCGCCAGCACGGCTTTGACGGTACCGAAGACGCTGGCCGCGCCGCCCATATCAAACTTCATTTCATCCATGCCTTCGCCGGGCTTCAGTGAAATACCGCCGGTATCGAAGGTGATGCCTTTACCTACCAGTACATGGGGCGCTTCCTCTGGGTTTTCTGCACCCTGATACTTCATCACGATGAGCCGTGTTGGCTCGACGCTGCCACGGCCTACTGACAGCAGTGAATAAGCGCCCAGGGCCTCTAGCGCCTCTTCGTCTAGAATCTCAACGTCGAGCGCGCCTTGAGAATCGCGACCTAATGCTTCTGCCTGCTCGGCTAAGTAGCGCGGCGTGCACACATTGCCCGGTAGGTTGCCGAGCGTGCGGGTGAAATTAATGCCCTGGCCAATGGCGGTGCCTAAAGCAGCCCCCTGCTTGGCGAGGGGGGCGTCGCTGGCATCGCTAACGATCAGGGTGAGCTTGGCCAAGCTGGGCGCTTTGGCAGGCGATGACTTAAATTGATCAAAGCGGTAAATCGCGCGTTCGGCGGCTTCCAGCGTTTTACGTGCTTTCCAGACGGCGTCGCGGCCTTCAAGCGGCACATCGGTAAAGGTGGCGTTGGCTTCATCGATAGGCAGTTTGGTGAGCGCAACCATGGCTGCGTCCAGCGCTTTAATAAAGGCCGCTTCCTGACATTTGGCGCGTTCGCCCAAGCCTACCAATAGGATGCGATCAGCCCCTAGGCCCGGTGCGAAAGGCACCAATTGCGTGTTGCCCAGCGCGGCATCGAAGTCGCCGCGCTCCAGCAGTTGGCCGATTAACCGCTCGCTGGCGTCGTCTAATTTGGCGACAGAGGGCAGTAAGTCGCTACCTTTATAGACAGGGAGAACGAGGCAAGCCGTTTCGGCTTTGGCTGGGTTCGTGGTCTGAACGGAAAATTCCATGACGTCTCCAACAAGACAAGCAACGAGTGATTCGGGATAATGCCCCGTTATTTAGTGTTTGCTACCAGTTTGATTAGTGTACCCAAGCCATGGGCGCATTGCATGGCAACCTGCACCACTAGTCGGAGAGTGCGTTGATTTTATTTCGGTACTTAACTCGCGAAGTGTTACTGACGATGTCCGCTGTGGCGGGCATCCTGCTGCTGGTGATTATGGGCAGCCGCTTTATCCGCTACTTTTCAGATGCCGCCGAGGGCGATTTTCCCGTCACGATTCTAGGCAGCCTGATGGTTTTTCATTTGCCTGGGTTTATGGAGCTGATCCTGCCGCTGTCGTTTTTTTTAGGCATTTTGTTGGCCTATGGGCAGCTTTATATGAACAGCGAAATCACCGTCATGGTGGCCTGCGGTATGAGCCCCACTCGGCTTTTACGGGTAACCCTGCTGCCCGCAACAGTGGTCGCGGTATTGGTAGGGCTGTGTAGCCTGTGGCTAACCCCTGCCGGGGCGTTGCAAACTGAGGCCACATTAGAAGAGCAGCGCAGCCGTTTAGATGTCTCAGTGCTAGCGCCAGGGCGTTTCCAAGATTTTGGCGGCGGGCGCACAGCCTATATCACTGACTTCAATAGCGACGGCACGGAAATGCAGGAAGTGCTGGTGCATGAGCAGCCTATGGCGGGGGCAGAAAAAACGCATAGTTACATCACGCGCGCGGGGTCGGGCTATCAGGAAACGAACGTCGATACCGGCAGCCGTTTTCTCATTTTGGAAGACGGCGAGCGCTACGGCGTAACGCCCGGACGCCAGGATGCCGAGCGTTTGACCTTCGAGCGCTATACGCTGCGGCTGGGGCTAAGCCGTGACCGGCAAGAGTTAAACTCGCTTGAGTATGCGACCACCACTGAGCTGTGGAACGACCCAGACCCACGAGCGCAGGCGCAGTTTCAGTGGCGGGCAGGCTTGCCGGTAATGGTATTTATTTTGGCGCTATTGGCCCAGCCGCTCTCTCGGGTGAATCCGCGTCAAGGGCGCTTTGGCAAGCTACTTCCTGCGGTATTTCTTTACGTCGCCTATTTAAGCCTGTTGCTGGCAGCGGTGGATGCTATTGGCGGCGGCTCTCTAGCGGTTGCCGTGGGTGTGTGGCCCGTGCATGGCCTGTTCTTAGGGCTTGGATTGCTGCTGCTGTGGCACTCGCAACGTAAAGGAATGCGCTAATGCTGATCGCTATGGATCAAATGGATCGCTATATCGCCCGCAACGTGCTGGCAGCCATTGTGGTGGTGCAGTTTGTACTGCTGGGGTTGGATATCACCATTGCCTACATTGGTGATTTAGGCGACACCCAAGGCGACTATAGCGCACTAGACGTGCTGCTCTATTTAGGCATGCGGTTGCCCTGGCGCTTTTATCAATACGCCCCAGTGGCGGTGCTGATTGGGGCACTCATTGGCCTGGGCAGTATGGCCTCTAGCAATGAACTTACGGTGATGCGTGCTGCCGGGCGTTCGCTGGCGCGGATTGTGTGGGGCGTGATGAAGCCCGTGCTGCTGGTTGTTGTGGTCGTGCTGCTGGTGGCAGAGTTCGTCAGCCCACGAACCGAGCAGTACGCCGAAGCCTGGCGCTTAGAGCAGCGCCAAGGTGAGGGAGCCATGCTCACCACCCGCAGCGGCTGGCAGTTTGAAGGCGATAGCGTTTACCGCTTTGGTGCCATTCGGGCGGATAACGTGGTACTGGATTTAACCCGCTACCGCTTTGATGAGCGCCGCTTGATCGAAGCTACTCATGCTAATCGCGCCTACTGGGACGAGGGCGCCTGGCTGCTTGAAGGTGTGACCACCACGCGCATTTTTGATAATCGCACTGAGTCGGAGTACCAGCCCAGTGCGGCTTGGGAAACGGCGCTCACACCGACCCAACTGGAGCGTTTGCTGCGGGATATTGAAAGCCAAGCGCCTAGCGAGCTGTGGGCGTACGCCAACTTCCTCCAAAGCCAAAACCTGCAGGCAGACCAGCCGCTGCTCTACTTCTGGCAGAAAGTGCTCATGCCCCTCACCATGGGGTCACTGGTACTGATTGCCGCCTCGTTTGTGTTTGGTCCGCTGCGTTCGGTGGCGGCGGGCACGCGGGTCTTTTATGGCGTAGTGACAGGGTTAGTCTTTAAGTATGTTCAAGACTTGCTAGCTCCGGCTTCAACCATTTTTGGTTTTTCACCCGTGTGGGCCGTCTTAGTACCGACACTGGCTTGCGCCATAGTGGGGATCTATTTCCTACGTCGCAATGGCTAGTAACGGCGCAGCGGTTAATGAATAGGAGAAAGCAGTGACGAACACACGACGCTTTACCCAGCTAGACGACGTTTGGCCCGCCGGCATAGGTCGCCGATTGGGCGCCATGCTGTACGACGGTTTTTTGGTGATGGCCATCTGGATCGCCGTCACCGTGGCTCACTTGGCCTTTTTCCGCTTCGTGCTGGGCCAAACGGCAGAGGAAATTGGTACCACCGCAGTGGATATTTGGAGCCTGCGGCTCATGCTGCTGTTTTTCGTGACGCTGTTCTTCGTCTACTCCTGGCGCCGGGGAGGGATGACGCTAGGTATGCAGGCGTGGCGACTGCGCGTGCAAACCCTGGATGGTCACGCGATTACCTTAAAGCAGAGCCTGATTCGCTGCGCGACGGCCTGGCTGTCCTTGGCGGCCTTCGGTATCGGCTATTGGTGGGTGCTGTTCGATGGGCAGCGTAGAAGCTGGCCAGACATCGCCTCCAAGACCGAAACCGTGGTGCTGCCGAAAAAATAATTTTCAGCAGCTGGAGAGAAAATATTTGTTCAGCCAGTAGGTTAGCGAAAACTTTAGTTGCCTTAAGGCGAATCGATACTAAAGAACAACGTTTTTTACTTGAAAAGATGTATGCGAATCATTTACATTCACCTCATGATTTTTATGAGGTGTTGCCATGTACGTATGTGTGTGCAAGGGAGTAACCGACCACCAGATTCGCCAACAGGTTAGCGACGGAGCGCGCAGCTGGCGAGAAGTCCGCGAAGCCACTGGCTGCGGCACTCAGTGCGGCAAGTGCGCTTGCTTTGCCAAGTCGCTCACCCGTGAGGCCGTTCAAGCTGCTCGCTTAGAGTCTGATATGAGTCTTGCTTACGCCGTATGACGCGAATCACTCTTGTTAGGCTTATCGTTAGCAAATAATTGATTTATTTGAAATTTTTTCTTTCCTGTCTATGCTCCCAACATCGTTGGGAGTAAGCCTTTTAATGGCCTATACTCCTTAGTTAATGTAATGGTACCTTTGAAAAACAGTACGCTTCAGTACTGTCCGATAAGACTTGTACGCTAAAAAAAGGTGATGGCATGAAAGGTGATCCGAAGGTTATTCAGCATCTCAATATCGCACTGGGCAACGAGCTAGTCGCTATCAACCAGTACTTCCTGCATGCCAAGATGTACAAAGACTGGGGCCTGAAAGTACTGGCTAAGTGGGAGTACGATGAGTCCATTGAAGAGATGCGGCACGCCGATAAGCTGATCGAGCGCATCCTGTTCTTGGAAGGTATTCCTAACCTTCAGGATCTCGGCAAGCTGCATATCGGTGAAAACGTCAAAGAGATGCTCGAGTGTGATTTGAAGATCGAGCATGACGGCCGCAACGACTACATCGAAGCCATTACCTACTGCGAAAGCGTGAAAGATTACGTGACGCGCGATCTGCTGCGTGACCTGCTGGCCGATGAAGAGGGTCATATCGACCACATCGAAACGCAGCTAAAACTGATCGAGCAAGTGGGTATCCAGAACTATCTGCAAAAACATATGGCACTGGCCACTGACGAAGAATAAGACTTCGTCCGCTTGGCAGTAGGCGATTAAGCGCCGAGCGCTAGCTAATACAAAACGGGCAGCCCCTTGGGGCTGCCCGTTTTGCATTTCAATGCAAAGTGTTGACCTGATATTTACCGACTGCTAGTGGCCAGCGTAGCGTCTTGATCCAGCGCACCTGGCACCGGCTCATCCACGCTAAAGGTGGCGCGGCTCAGGCGGCGTACGCGCTTCATAAACAGCGCAATGCAGACCAGCGTGCCAAGTGCCGCCACGATATAGCTGGTTTGCAGCGGCAGGTTAAAGCCAATCGGCGCATAGGCGAGGTAGGTGAAGGTCGCCATGGTCATAAATACCGCCGGAATCGAAGTGATCAGGTAAGGCTTACGCGATAGCACCAGATACATCGTGCCGGTCCAGAGCGCAATCACGGCGGTGGTTTGGTTGGCCCAGGAGAAGTAGCGCCACAGCAGCGTGAAGTCCATATGGGTGAGCGCGTAAGACGCCACAAACAGCGGCAGCGCAATCAGGATGCGCTTAACGATAGGCTTCTGCTCTACTTTCAAATAGTCGGCAATAATCATCCGAGCGCTGCGGAAGGCGGTATCGCCGGAGGTGATCGGCAGCACAATGACACCCAGCACGGCCAGGGTGCCACCAACGGCGCCCAGCATGGTGGTAGAGACTTCGCCCACAACAGCGGCAGGGCCGCCTGCTGCTAATACATCGGAAAGCGACTGTTCACCTTGGAACAGGCTCATGGCCGCCGCTGCCCAAATCATGGCAATCACGCCTTCAGCGATCATCATGCCGTAGAAGATTTTGCGTCCGTTGGTTTCGTTTTCAGTAGTGCGCGAAATGATTGGCGTCTGTGTGGCGTGGAAGCCGGAAAGCGCACCGCAGGAGATGGTCAGGAACAGCAGCGGGAAGATCGGTGCATTATCCGGGTGCATGTTCTGGAAAGAGAGCTCCGGGATAGGCGCGCCGGTTACCACCAAACCAATGCCGATGCCAGCGGCGCTGAACAGCAAAAGCGCGCCGAAGTAGGGGTAAATACGCCCAATCACTTTATCAATCGGCAGCAGCGTGGCAATCAGGTAGTAGGCAAAAATCGCCAGGATGATAAGCGTCAGCGACAGCGATGTCATGTTAGCGAGCAGGGCCGCCGGAGAGGTCACGAACACGGTGCCGACCAATAGCAGCAGTAAAATCGCAAAGCCATTCACCACGTGCTTCATCGTTTTGCCCAGGAATTTGCCCGCCAACTGGGGCAGGTGAGCGCCGTGGTTACGGATGGAGATCATGCCAGTTAGGTAGTCGTGAACCGCGCCTGCAAAAATACAGCCAATCACGATCCACACAAACGCCACCGGACCATAGAGAGCACCCAGGATAGGGCCGAAAATGGGGCCTACCCCAGCAATGTTCAGCAGCTGAATGAGCGAGTTGCGCGTGGTATTCATCGGTACATAGTCGATGTCGTCGCGCATACTGAACGCCGGTGTTTGACGCTTACGATCGGCGACAAACACGCGCTCGACGAACTTGCCGTAGGTAAAGTAACCCACGACTAATAGCACTATCGAGAAAATGAACGTAATCATAGAAAGCACTCAACTGGTCAGGGAGGGTGTCAAGCGAACAGCCATGCAGCAAGCCGCGCTTATTTAGCCTGGGTGAATGTACAGAGACGTACCGGTTAGTGCTTTACGACTTTAGTGGTCTGCGACTTTAGTGGCTGATTAACAAAGAAAAACGGGCAACCGTTTGGCTGCCCGAAGTGAAAATGCCATCAAATTGAGGGTTAAGAGGAGACAACGCCGCAAGCCATGCGGGCGCCGCCGCCGCCGAGGTGGGGCTCATCCGCGTAAGTGTCGCCACCAGCATGAATCATCAGGCTGCGGCCCGGCATATCTTCCATACTGAGGCGTGGGGCCAGTAACGGCAGATTGGCTTCGCCATCGCCATTGACGGTGAGTACAGGCAGGTCGCCCAAGTGGCCGTCACCGTAGGGGCCTTGGTGGGTGCCCGCCTCTTCTGGGTCGTAGTGGCCGCCAGCTGACAGCGCGGCGGTCATTTCGCCGCTGTCGTTCTCAGCGGGCTCACAGCTGGCATTTTGATGGACGTGAAAGCCGTAAACCCCCGGCTCTAAACCGGTGAGCGAAGGGGTGAGCAGCACGCCATGCTCGGTATGCTCAACGGCCACTGTGCCGATGGACTCCTCCACACCGTCGGCGCTGACCTTATGTATTTCAACATTAAGCGGTTCATTGGCCTGTACCGTGGTGGCCAGCAGCACACCCGCCGCGATACCGGTAAGGGGTAGTGAATAGCGCATAATAATTGCTCCTTTCCTTTTCCGTGGAAGCCCTCACAAAGGGCACTCTTTAACAGTAGTTGGCCTACCGCTACTCTGCCAATGGCGACGAAATCTCCGCCTAGCGTGCTGGCAACGGATGACATGAGCGCGCCAAGCCGCGACAATAGCTTGGCTATTCCGCACCTCTATTTTATGCGCCTGTGTACGCCCCTGTTTCTGTTTCATGTCCAAATGCTCTGCCTATGTATCAAGGAGTTCCATGCCGCCACTTAACATCCTCTATCAGGATGAGCACCTCGTTGCCGTGCATAAGCCTTCGGGACTGCTGGTGCACCGCTCCGCCCTGGCGCGGGGAGAAACCGAATTTCTGCTCCAGCGCCTACGCGACCAGTTGGGCAAGCGGGTCTACCCGGTGCACCGGCTGGACCGGCCTACCTCCGGCGTGATGGTGTTTGGTCTCTCCTCTGAGGTGGCCGCCCTGCTCAGCGAGGGCTTTAGCGAACGTCAAGTGGAGAAGCGCTACCTCGCGGTAGTGCGCGGCAAAGCACCAGAGCAGGAGCGGTTGGATTACCCGTTACGGGAGGAGGACGGCACGCGCCCCAAGGCGGAGATGCCTGCCATGCCCGCGATGACCGATATTCGCCGCTTGGATAGCGTCGAGCTACCGGTGCAGGTAGACCGCTACCCGGTGGCGCGCTACTCGCTGGTGGAGGCGCGGCCGCTGACCGGGCGTCGGCACCAAATTCGCCGCCACTTATCCCGCCGTGGCTACCCGGTCATTGGCGACGCCAAGCACGGCAAAAGTGTCCACAACCGCTTTTTTGCCGAGCAGCTGGCCGCACCACGGCTACTCTTGGCCGCGACCTATTTAGCGTTTGATCACCCGCTGCTGGATAAACGCATTCAGCTCAGCTGCGCTGTGGATGAGACGATGAAAAACCTGTTCGAGCAGTTTGGCTGGCAGGGGCATTTACCGCTAGATAGCGTGCGAACGCCGCCCATTGCCACGCCTTCTGCCCTGCAAGCACTGTGAGCCTGCCCATGTCATTGAATGAATCCACGACTTCCTCTAGCGATTATGACTTCCGCTTTGGCGGTATTCGGCGCCTTTACGGCCAGCGTGCGGCGCAGGCATTTCGCCGTGCCCATGTGGTGGTGGTCGGGGTTGGCGGCGTGGGTAGCTGGGCGGTCGAGGCGCTCGCCCGCTCGGGCATCGGCAAACTCACGCTGATCGATCTGGACGACGTGTGCGTCTCCAACGTCAACCGCCAACTCCACGCGCTGGATGGCACGATTGGTCAGCCCAAAGTAGACGTGCTGGCCGAGCGCTGCCGCCTGATTGCTCCCGAGATCGAAATCATCGCGGATACCGCTTTCGTCACGCCCACCAACCTAGCCGAGCGCATTCCTGAGGATGCCGACCATGTGGTGGATGCCATCGACAGCGTCATCGCCAAGGCCGCGCTGATTGCCTGGTGCAAGCGACGCAAAATCCCGATTACCGTCACCGGCGCAGCGGGCGGGCAAACCGACCCCACGCGCATTCAAGTGGCGGATTTGACCCGCACCGAGCACGACCCGCTGCTCTCCAAAGTGCGCTCAAGATTGCGCCGGGATTACGGCTTCTCCCGCAACCCTAAACGGCGTTTCTCGGTGGAGTGCGTCTACTCCGACGAGCAGCTGGTCTACCCCAGCGGAGACGGCGAAGTGTGCCTGCAAAAGCCCGACAGCAACGAGGCTACACGGCTGGACTGCGCTTCAGGCTTTGGCGCCGCGACGTTTCTAACCGGCACCTTTGGCTTCGTGGCCGCCTCCAAAGTGTTGGAGCGCCTCGCTAAGAAAGCGAATCAGCCCGCCGCCACTCAAGCCATTCAAGAGGAAAACGAATGACCACTCCCGTTCCCGGTATTTACCGCCACTACAAAGGCAGCCTTTACGAGGTGGTGGGCACCGCCCAGCACAGCGAAAGCGAAGAGCCGCTGGTGGTCTACCGCGCGCTCTACGGCGACTACGGCCTCTGGGTGCGCCCGCTAGCGATGTTCACGGAGAGCGTGACGAAAGAGGGGAGCACCCAGCCGCGCTTTGCGTTGGAGAAGGCGTTTTAGCCCGTATCGATTGCGCCACTAGTACTCTTATGGATTGCCGCCCCCTGTTGCCAGGGAGGCGGCATTTTTGTGGTGGTGATTGCTTATATTCAATAATTAGCTATCTTTATAACAATAGTTGGCGCATAAGCGTCAAGCATACATACTCACGTATCTAGGAGATAAGCATGAAGACCTTTGCCCTATCTCAAAGCACCGGTGCGGGGTCACCCGACGTAGCGGGCTTTTTTGATCCGCGCACCTTTAGCGTTCAGTACATCGTCAGCGACCCCGCTACCAAACAGTGCGCGATTATTGACCCGGTGCTGGATTTCGACGAGAAATCCGGCGCAACGGCGACTTTCTGCGCTGATGCGTTGCTGAAATATATTAAGGAAGAGGGACTGACAGTGGCGTGGATTCTGGATACGCACCCACACGCAGACCACTTTTCAGCAGCCCAGTACCTAAAAGAAAAAACCGGCGCGCCGACGGCGATTGGCCAGTACGTCACGCAAGTGCAGGCCCTGTGGAAGGAGATTTATCACTGGCCGGAGATGCCCACCGATGGCCGCCAGTGGGACACGCTGTTTGTCGAGGGCGATACGTTTGCCATTGGTGAACTCAGCGCTCGCGTGCTGCACTCGCCAGGTCATACGCTGGCCTCCATCACCTACGTCATCGGTGATGCCGCCTTAGTGCATGACACTCTGTTTCAGCCTGATTTTGGGACGGCGCGCGCCGATTTTCCCGGTGGTAGCGCCAAATCCTTGTGGGATTCCATTCAGCAGATTCTCACGCTGCCGGGCGATACGCGGCTGTTCACCGGCCACGACTATATGCCCGATGGCCGTGAGCCAAAGTGGCAGAGCAGCGTCGATGAGCAGCGAGCCAACAACCCGCACTTGGTTGGCAAAAGCGAGGAGGCGTACATCGCCCTGCGCCACCAGCGGGATGGCGAGCTGCCCATGCCCAAGCTGATTTTGCACGCGCTGCAGGTGAATACTCGCGGCGGCCGTTTGCCGGAACCAGAAGCCAACGGCAAGCGCTATCTAAAAATCCCCCTGGATGCCCTGGAAGGTGCGGCCTGGGATTGATGTTATCCAAACCAAGAGGAGGTGTGGTCATGCAAACGAAGCCATTGGAGCCAGGCGTTGAGATCACCTCAGCGCTGACGTTGGATGAGTTGGAAGAGGTAAAAGCCCGTGGTTTCAACGCTGTGGTGTGTAACCGCATCGAGGGTGAGAGCGAGGACTTTCCCGGCGAGGCGCGCTACCGCGAAAAGGCCGAGCAGCTTGGGCTTGCCTGGGTGCATATCCCCGTGAAGCCAGGCGAGTACAGCGAAGCTGACATCCGCGCCTTTGCTGAAGCGCTCCAACAACTGCCGCGCCCTCTCTTGGCGTTTTGCCGCTCAGGTAAGCGGGCCACGCACCTGTGGGCCTTCGCCAAGCGTCAGCACGAGCAGTGCGATTTGGCGGAGCTGTTTGCGGCGGCCCATGCGGCAGGGGTTGACTTGGAAGATCAGCGCCATGGCCTTGAACGAAGCGCCCAATAAAAAGCGAAGACGCGTGAAACCCTAGTACGAAGGCCCCGTATCAGCAGATACCTATTATGAGACTGCATCATGATCATTGAGCGCTGGGTGCCGCTAATCGGCTGGCTGCGAACGTATCATCGGGGCTTGCTCACGCGGGATGTACTTGCCGCGGTGATCGTCACGCTGATGCTGGTGCCGCAAGCGCTGGCCTACGCCATGCTGGCAGGGTTGCCGCCGGAAATGGGGCTCTATGCCAGCATGCTGCCGCTGGTGCTGTACGCCGTCTTTGGCACCAGCGCGAGTTTGGCAGTAGGGCCGGTGGCGGTGGCAGCACTCATGACGGCCTCAGCGCTGAGCAGTTTTGCCGCGCCGGGCAGCCCGGAGTATATCTGTGCGGCGCTGGTGCTGGCCGCGCTCTCTGGGCTGATTCTTATCGCCATGGGCGTGCTTCGGCTGGGCTTTTTAGTCAACTTTCTCAGCCATCCGGTGATCTCCGGGTTTGTGACCGCCTCGGGGATTTTGATCGCGATCAGCCAGTTGAAGCACATTTTTGGGGTCGAAGCATCCGGCCATAACGTGGTGGAACTGCTGAGAGCGCTATTGGATCAGTGGCAGCAGGTGAATGTCATCACGCTGCTGATTGGCCTTGGCGTTTGGGCGTATCTATGGGTGTGTCGCAAGCGCCTGAATGGTTGGCTGACCAAGCTGGGAATGCCTGCCAGTTGGGCAGGGTTAATGGTCAAAGCCGCGCCTATTTCGGCCGTGGTAGTGACCACCCTGTTGGCCTGGGGCTTCCAACTAGAGCAGCGCGGGGTCGATTTGGTGGGCTTTGTGCCCAGTGGCCTGCCTGCCATTACGCTGCCGAGTCTGGATCAATCGCTGTGGCTCGGTCTGCTCCCGGCGGCGCTGCTGATCAGCTTGGTAGGGTTTGTAGAGTCGGTGTCCGTGGCGCAGACCCTGGCCGCCAAGCGTCGTCAGCGTATCGACCCCAACCAAGAGCTGATTGCGCTCGGCATGGCGAATCTTGGCGCTGGCATTAGCGGCGGCTCGCCGGTGTCGGGCGGTTTTTCGCGCTCGGTGGTCAATTTTGAAGCCGGGGCGGCAACGCCGCTGGCGGGGGCGTTTACCGCGCTTGGGATTGTGTTGGCCACGCTGCTTCTCACCGACTTACTGGCCTTTTTACCCACCGCCACGCTGGCCGCCACGATTATCGTGGCAGTGGGGACGTTGATTGATTTGCCTGCGGTAAAGCGAACCTGGCAATACTCCAGCAGCGATGGGGTGGCGATGGTCGCTACTTTGCTGCTGACCCTTCTGCACAGCGTGGAAGTGGGCATTATCAGCGGGGTGGTGCTCTCGCTGGGGCTACACCTTTACCGCACCAGCCAGCCCCATAGTGCGGTGGTAGGGCGGGTGCCGGGCACCGAGCATTTTCGTAACGTGAAGCGCCATCAGGTCGAAACCGACGAGCATGTCGCCATGCTGCGCATCGATGAAAGCCTCTATTTTGCCAACGCCCGCTATCTTGAAGATACCGTCATGGCGCTGGCCTCCCGCTCGCCGTCGATCAAGCACATTGTGCTCACCTGTCAGGCAGTGAATGTCATCGATGCTTCGGCCCTGGAGAGCCTGGAGGCGATCAACGGTCGGCTGAAAGACGCCGGTGCCATGCTCCACTTGGCCGAGGTGAAAGGGCCGGTGATGGATCGCCTAACGCACACGGCGTTCTACCACGAGCTCACCGGCCAAGTGTTCTTTACCACCTATGACGCTTGGCAAGCGTTGGCGCATCCGGCCAGTGCTGGGGTGGTGTCGGTGTGACGTGGTTTTGTCACTCCCAGGCTGGGAATGGATCGGGCAGTTGCTGCCATACCTTCATACCTTCCAAAAGCTCCGCCTCGCTGAGCAGGCAGCCGTCCAGCGCTTCACGCATTCTGGCCTCATCTAGGTTTTGGCCGATAAATACCAGCTCTTGGCGCATATCGCCAAACGGCTCCTGCCACTTCTCCATAATGAATTGGCGATACTCCGGGTCCTCTGGCCAGTCGGCTTCAGGAATGGCTTTCCAGAACACGCCCGCCGGGCCGTGATGGGCAATGCCACCTGCCTGGCTCCACTGGCCTGCGTAACGGGGGCGAGTCGCCAGCCAGAAGAAACCTTTCGAGCGTAGCAGGCCTTTGCCAAACCATTCGGCGTTTAACAGGTCGTGAAACTTTTGAGGGTGAAAAGGGCGGCGAGCGTGGTAGGCGAAGCTGCCAATACCGTACTCTTCGGTTTCGGGGATGTGTTCGCCACGTAGCTCTTTCAGCCAGCCGGGCGCTTGCTGCGCGTGTTCAAAGTTGAACTTGCCTGTATTTAGCACTTTTTCTAGCGGCACGCCACCTTGGGTGATGGGCACGATGTCTGCGTCGGGATTGAGCGAGCGTAGAATCGCTTTCAAAGCGTCCAGCTCTTTCTCAGTGATCAGGTCGGTCTTGCTAATCAGTAGGACATTGCAAAACTCAATTTGGTCGACCAACAGGTCTGCGACGTTACGTTCGTCCTCTTCGCCCAGGCTCTCTCCGACCTCTTCAAGGCTTTGCGCTTGCTGGTATTGGGCGAGGAAGTTAGCCCCGTCCACCACCGTCACGAGGGTGTCTAGCCGGGCAACGTGGGAAAGGCTTTGACCACTCTCATCTTCAAAGGTGAAGGTTTCGGCGACAGGCAGCGGTTCAGAAATACCGGTCGACTCGATCACCAGGTAATCAAACTTACCTTCACGGGCCAGTTGGCTGACCTCGACCAACAGATCTTCACGCAGGGTGCAGCAGATGCAGCCATTGCTCATTTCGACCAAGCGCTCGTCTGCGCGGTTGAGCGCAACATTACTGTCGAGTGTTGACTCGCCTGGGCCGCCGCGTACCAGGGCACCATCGATATTGACGTCGCTCATGTCATTGACGATCACCGCCACCCGGAGGCCTTCACGGTTCGCCAGGATATGGTTGAGCACGGTGGTTTTGCCGGCACCTAAAAAGCCGGAAAGCACGGTCACGGGTAAGGGAGAAAGCAACGACATTGCCAAGACCTTTCATAGTATATGTTATGTGATAATATAACATTATTGGGGCGCTGAAAATGGTCTTCGCCTCTCTGTTCCTTCCTAGTGAGTAAGATAAGAGAGAGTGGGACAATAAGACAGTGGCGTTAACGTTTGTACTGGGTAGGGCAGTAGCCTCTCATCACATCGGGCGAGCGAAGCGACTGATGTTTGGTAGTGCGGCCCGTGACCCGCTTGCGCCATAGGCGGAATGAGCCTGGGGTCATCTGGTAGCGCATGACCTCGATCACATCGGGTTCCCCTAAACCAAATAGCCGTTCGATCGCTTCAAAAGGCGTGCGATCTTCCCAGGCCATTTCGATGACGCGAGACTGTTCGTCCTCTGGCAGGCGACGAAAGCGCTTTACGGCGGCTTTGGGCATGGCGCGTCCTCATCATTGACGTTTTCGAATAGAGAGCAGGCAAACCCCAGTGCCCCACGGATTGTGCAACGTAAGCTATACACATTAATTTTATTGCATAGGTTTTTGCAAGCGATGAGCAATAAAACAGCGCTATTTGACGGCGAGCAGGGCACGAAACAGACCGTTCATGAGTACCGGCTCGTCTCGCTGAATACGAAAGCCAGCATGTTGGATCATGGGGCTGGCTTGACGCGTGATATCGGTCGCAATGATCGAAGTGAATACGTTCAACGTGCGGCGCCCCCACCCGGCAGGTTGGGTGTCGGGTTGGAATTTATCCATGACGCACAGTTGTCCGCCGGGTTTCAGTACGCGATAGGCCTCTGCCAAACCCTGCTCAGGGCGAGGCATGACCGCCAAAATCAGGTGCATGATGACGACATCGAAGTGTTCATCAGGATAGACGAGTTGGGTGGCGTCCATGACATGACAAGCCACATCACGCTGATAGTGCTCGGCCCTGGCGCTGGCGCGCCGGACCATCGCAGGGGTGAGATCGGTCAGGTGTATTTCTAACTCGTGGGGCAAAAAGGGGAGGTCCAGCCCCGTCCCTGCTCCCACCAAGAGAACGCGCATACCGGGTTCCCAGTCCACTTGGCTGAGCGCGACACGTCTTGGTCTGCGCAACGCGGGCGCTACGAGCGCATCGTAGAGAGGCGCGTAGGCGCTGTAGCGAAGACGATTCCAGGAAGTCGTGTTCAGCATAGGACCTCGCAAGGTGGGAGTGAGCTGGGCGCCAGGACGGCGTCGAGTGTTGGGGCTGCCATGCTGAATGCAGCGCTCACTACCTATAGCACGAACCGTAGAGAAGCACCAAAGGTGCTGGCAACCCCGCCAGTCGCGTTGGGGGGAGCGGATACGTTAGGCAGTGATAGCTCAAAAGAGTCGGGATAGTCGTGTTGGTTACTCTTCGGTGGAGGAATCTTGTCGAAAACGCGTGGCCAAGCTTTCTATGAGTTCTAGCATCAAACGGGCTTATGGGGCTGCTGTCTCAGCAGCCCTTTTTTAAGAAGGTAAACAGTGTCGTCAATGCATCCATTCTCATATATAAGATAAACGGCGATGCTAGGCTGGCCCCTGTAGTGTTTGCGAAGGGCACTCACCAAACTGCTGCTTATAGTCGTGGGTGAATTGCCCTAAGTGCCAAAATCCCCAATACGTCGCAATCTCGGTCACTGTTTGTGGCGGTTCAGCGGCGCGCAGGGCGCGCCGCACTCGGTTAAGGCGCGTCAGCCTCAAAAACTGCAATGGGCTAATGCCTAAAATCGTCGTAAAGCTATATTGCAGCGTGCGTCGGCTCACATGGGTCAGTTCACACAGCGCGTTCATGGTGATGGGGGTGTCTACATGCGCGTCGACGTACTGCTTGACTCGGTCGACCACGGCTTTGCGATGCGCGTAGCTGGGAGGCAGCTCGCCACAGGGCTGTTGGGCATCTAATAGCTCCAGCAGGCCGGTTAAAAGAATATCCTGATGTAGCTTTTCAGCAATGGCTCCCTGCTGTTGGCCTAACAGCCGCTCCAAAAGAAACAGTAGGGCGCGCAGCGTGGCAGGGTTCACATGCCGGCGGGGCGCGGTCATCCACTGCTCATCCAGCGTGATGCCCTGGCGTTCGGCAGCGGCATGTAGTGCTGGCAGACGTATCACCAGCCCGTAAATATCGAAGGCTTCCGGGGTCACCAATTCAAAATCGCGCCCGCCGGGGCGGCACATCACTTGCTGCGCGTCGAGTGGCTGCCCATTGATACGCGAGCCCGCTGGTCGGGTTGGAATGCCCAGCCATAAAGAGTCCTCCCACACCCGGCAATCCTGACGCAGCGCTTGGCCGGTGTGCTCTTTGAACACCTGAATGGCAGGCAACGCAATTTCATCCAGCCGCCCATAAAACCGCCCAGGCGTGAGCTGATCATACTGCTGCTGCCAGCGGGTGAGGTTTTGCGCATGCTCGTCAGCATCAAACGCTTCTTGAATGCACTTTTTTGGTGCGCTTTGGGTAGGCGTCAAGGTCATCACCAGCTCCTAACAGCGTGAATCAGCCGCGTCCACGCCTTGTTGTCGTTATTAACCAGCTGTTTCTTATTGGTTTTTATAGCATTGGTGTGTTTTGCCAAAACTCGATACTCCCCGTTAAGTGATAGCGCTATTGTGAGAACAAGCAAGTTTTGTTCCTCAGCGCGCATACCGCGCCTTGAGTATCGAACAGGTAAGAGAAGGGAAGGCCCATGGCGCAGACCTATCACACCACGGTGGGGAGCCGCCGCTATCGCTTTAGCGGGCTCGCCGAACTGATGGCCAAAGCCACGCCGCCGCGCTCGGGCGACCGCCTTGCCGGGGTGATGGCAGAATCGGCAGAAGAGCGGGTCGTCGCCCAAATGGTGCTGGCGGAGCTGCCGCTTACCACCTTTTTGAACGAGGCGCTGATCCCCTACGAGCAGGACGAAATCACCCGTCTGATTATCGACGACCACGATGCAGAGGCGTTTGCGCCGTTGAAGCACCTGACCGTAGGCGATTTTCGCAACTGGCTGCTTTCGGACCACGCCACCAGTGAAGCGCTGGCCGCTGCCCGGCCCGGCATTACGCCGGAAATGGCCGCGGCGGTGAGTAAGCTGATGCGCAACCAGGACCTCATGCTGGTGGCGAAGAAATGCCACGTGACCACGGCATTTCGCAACACCATTGGGCTGCCGGGGCGGCTTTCGACCCGCTTACAGCCCAACCACCCCACCGATGACGTCACCGGCATCGCAGCGAGTATTCTCGATGGTCTGCTGTATGGTAGCGGCGATGCGGTGATCGGTATTAACCCGGCTACCGATAACGTCGCTCAGAGCATCAAGCTGATGCGCCTGATGGAAGACGTGATCCAGAAATACGAGATCCCTACGCAATCCTGCGTGCTGACCCACGTGACCAATACGCTAGAAGCCATTGAACAGGGCGCACCGGTGGATCTGGTGTTTCAGTCCATTGGCGGCACCGAAGCCACCAACCGCAGCTTTGGGTTCGATTTGAGCACCCTGGCGGAAGCTGAAGCCGCCGCGCAAACGTTGAACCGAGGCACCGTGGGTCGCAACGTGATGTATTTCGAAACCGGCCAAGGCAGCTCGCTCTCCGCCGACGCCCACCACGGGCTGGATCAGCAAACCTGCGAAGCCCGGGCCTACGCCGTGGCACGCAAGTTCAATCCGCTGCTGGTCAACACGGTGGTCGGGTTTATCGGCCCCGAGTACCTCTACGACGGTAAAGAGATCACCCGCGCCGGCCTTGAGGATCACTTCTGCGGCAAGCTCTTAGGTGTGCCGATGGGGTGCGACGTGTGCTACACCAACCACGCCAACGCCGATCAAAACGATATGGACAACCTGCTGACGCTGCTGGGTGTGGCGGGCTGTAACTTCGTGATGGGCATCCCCGGCTCTGACGACATCATGCTCAACTATCAAACCACGTCGTTTCACGATGCGCTCTATGCCCGCCGGGTGCTGGGGCTAAAAGCCGCGCCAGAGTTCGAGCAGTGGCTGGCCAAGATGCAGATCTTCCAAGATGTGAGCACCCATCGTCTTAACGACCAGCTGCCCGCCGCCTTTGCCAACAGCCTGCGCCACTTGCCGAAGGGGAGCGACTAAGATGCCTAAGCAACCCACGCAGGAAACCACTGCGCCGATCGTCATTGAGAACCCCTGGGAGCGCCTGCGCGCCTTTACCGACGCGCGCATTGGTTTGGGGCGCGCGGGGGTGAGCCTGCCCACCAAACAGCTGCTCGCGTTTCAGCTCGCCCATGCCCAGGCCCAAGATGCGGTTCACTGCCCGCTGGAGTGTGAGGTGCTCGCCGATGAGCTGACCCAGGCGCTTGGCTTGAGCACCGCACCGCTTGCGGTACACAGCCGTGCAGAGGACCGTGCGATGTACCTGCAGCGGCCCGACTACGGCAGACGCCTCAACGAGGCATCCCGAGAGGCGCTGCAGCAGGCGGCAGAGAGCGGCCAACGGTTCGATTTGGCGGTGGTGATCGTCGATGGCCTCTCGGCGCTGGCGGTGCAGCAGAACAGCGCCCCGTTTCTTACCGCGCTGTATGACGCATTCGGGCGCGACAAGAACGAATGGCAGCTCGCACCGCTGACACTGGTGGAACAAGGGCGCGTGGCGATTGGCGACGAAGTAGGCGCGCTGCTCAACGCAGATGCGGTGCTGGTCATGGTTGGCGAGCGTCCTGGCCTTAGCTCACCAGATAGTTTGGGGCTGTACATGACCTGGGCCCCCGAAGTGGGTTTAAAAGATGACCGACGTAACTGTATCTCCAACGTACGCCCGGCTGGGCTTGCGTATGAAGAGGCGGCCCGGCGCTTGCTGCTGCTGTTAACCGAGGCGCGGGAGCGCAAGCTCTCCGGCGTGAAGCTAAAAGACCGCAGCGAAGACAACGTCTTGGAGGGCGGCAGCGGTTCAACTCGTAATTTCCTTGTGGCTGATTGACGGTAACAGCCGCAAAAACGCGGACGACACTTTTAATAACAACGCTGACGACATTTTCAATAACACCGCTGACGGCTCTCCCAATAACAAGACGGAACCAGGATCACAGCACGCCGCTGACACCCATTGCGTTCCACACTGAAAAGGGCAAAACGATGACACAACCAACGGTTGATCAGGCGTATCTGGCCAAGCGCCAGCTGCGTAAAGGTACGGCAGGCTGGATGCTGCTCGCGGGCCTTGGGGTTTCCTACGTGATTTCCGGTGACTTTGCGGGCTGGAACTTTGGCATTGCCGAAGCGGGCTGGGGCGGCTTTGCGATTGCCGCTTGTTTGATGGCGCTAATGTACCTAGCGCTAGTGCTGGCGCTGGCAGAAATGTCCGCCGCTATTCCCGCGGCAGGGGGCGGCTACAGCTTTGCCCGCCAAGCCATGGGGCCTGCGGGCGGCTATTTGACTGGGCTTGCGGTATTGATTGAGTACGCGCTTGCCCCGGCGGCCATCGTGATTTTTATTGGCTCGGCGGTGGAAGCATTATTAGGCGTTAACGGGCCGCTGGTGTATCTGCTGTTTTATGCGGTGTTTATTGGCATTCACCTGGCGGGTGTGGGGGAAGCGCTAAAAGTGATGATGGTGATTAGCGGTTTGGCGGTCTTTGCCATTTTGGCCACCGCCGTGGCGCTGATTGGCGATTTCGATTCGGCCAACCTGTTTGATATTGCACCCACCGATGCGGCGGGGGCGAGCACCTTCATGCCATTCGGCTGGTACGGTATTTGGGCGGCGCTGCCTTTTGGCATGTGGCTGTTCCTGGCGGTAGAGGGTGTGCCGCTGGCGGCCGAAGAGGCGAAAGATCCCGCCCGGGATATGCCCAAAGGCATCATTGGTGCGATGCTGTTCTTGCTCTTCACCGCCCTGCTCGTAGTCGTGCTGCTGGCCGGTGCGGCGGGCGCTGAGATGATTGGCCAAAGCGGCGTGCCGCTGGTAGATGCGCTGAATGCGGCGGGTAATCCCACGCTGGCGACCCTGGTCAACGTGCTGGGCTTAGCGGGTTTGATCGCGTCGTTCTTCTCGATTATTTATGGCTATAGCCGCCTGGTATTCGCGCTCTCTCGGGCGGGTTATTTACCCAAACCGCTATCGCTCACCAGCGAGCGCAAAGTGCCTTACTTAGCGCTGATTGTGCCCGGTATTTTGGGCTTTCTTGCATCGCTGAGCGGGGAAGGCGATCTGATGTTAGGCATGGCCGTTGTGGGGGCGACTATCTCTTATGCGCTGATGGCGCTTAGCCATATTCTGCTGCGCGTGAAACAGCCCGACCTGCCGCGCCCCTATAAAACGCCGGGAGGCGTGGTGACCTCAGGCATCGCGTTGGTGCTCTCGCTCGTCGCGTTGACCGGTGTCTACGCGTTTGACCCTCGCGCGTTCAACTACACCATCGTGCTGTTCATTGCTGGAGCGGCTTACTACTTCCTCTACAGCAAAAATCATTTAGTCGCGAAAACCGCAGAAGAGGAGTTCGCGCTGGTCACCGCAGCACCTGAGGATCTCGACCCTGTCGCACCGAAGGCCGCTTCCGCGAAATTGTAATCACCACAGCAGATCGCCTAGTCTGAACCACGGCAGTGCGCCTCTGGGCTTTCGCTCAGAGGCGTTGTTATTGGCAGGCAAGGAGGAGCTTGAAGGATGTTGAACTTTACCGAATCGAACATGGCCGAGTCAGAACAGCGGCGCTGGTACGCCGTGGACGATGGCGTGATGGGCGGCGTGTCCCAAAGCGGCTTTCGCGTGGACGCTGGCGCTGGCTGCTTTGGTGGCGAGGTCTCGCTGGAAAACGGCGGCGGTTTTGCCTCAGTGCGCCGTGAACCCAACGGCTTTGAACCGACCCTGGCTCATGGCCAAGGAATTGTGCTTCGTGTGCGTGGCGATGGTCGCACCTATCAGCTAAGGCTCAAAAGCAGCGCGCTGGACGAAGCAAGCGCTTACCGCGTGGCCTTCACGCCTAAAGCTCACCAGTGGGAAACGCATCAATTCACCTGGGCGCAGTTTAAGGCGGTGCGACGGGGCACGCTGCTTTTCAGCGCGCCGCCTCTCGACCCACATACTATTCACCAGCTCGGTTTCTTGATTGCCGACCGCACTGCCGGGCCGTTTCGCCTGGAGGTCGCCTCCATTGCGTCGCACTCACAGGGCTGACACTCACAGGGCTGACACTGACAGGACTAAGGTCGTCTCGTATGTAGTGTGCCGTTCACGGAATCTGGGAAGCCCTCTTTCGACGTGAGCCAGCGTGATGAAACACTCCCCCGCGTATCGCCTAGCGGCCACTGTGCTGCACGGTTTCGATGAGTACCGTGCGCGTTTCAAGCAGATCACCTCAGATGCCAGCCGCCGTTTTCGCGATGCCGCCTGGCGTGAAGCGCAGCAGGCCTCCGCCGCGCGGATCAACCTGTACGGTGAAAAAGTCGAGGAGACGCTCGACCGATTACAGCGCACCTTTGCCCAGGAGGTGCTGGCCCACTGTGAGACATGGCGGGAAGCACGAGGGCACTACGCGCAGTTGATCAGCCAGCGGCTGGATTACGAGCTGGCGGAAACCTTCTTTAATTCGCTGTTCTGTTCGGTGTTTCAGCATCGCCATATCCGCAATGACTGGATGTTTGTGTACAGCTCCCGGGAGGATGCCGCGCACCGTTCGGGCATTGAGCTGTGCCGCAGGTATTACGTCAACGGCGACTGGGCGGGGGCGCTCGCTTGGGCGCTGAGTGAAGCCCCGTTCGAGTCCCCCTTTGCCGACGTCGAGCGCGACAGCCAGCTCGGCGCTGGATTGCTGGAAGCTCAGCTCCCTGTTGCGATTTGGCAGGCAGACGATGCCCAGGTGGAGCTACTCAACAGCGTGTTTTACCGCAACAAAGGGGCGTATCTGGTGGGGCGCATTCTAGGTGGCGGCGAGCAGGTCCCCTTGGTGCTGCCCGTTCTACATGGGGAAGGGTATGGCGAGCAGCAGGGCGGCGACCCCTGCCTGCATTTGGATACGGTCCTCACCGAAACCGATGAAGTGTCGATCATCTTCTCGTTCACTCGCGCCTATTTCCAGGTAGAGGTGCCGGTGCCGGGGGAGTTCGTCGGTTACCTAAAACAGCTCATGCCCCACAAGCCCGAGGGCGAGCTGTATGCCGCCATTGGCTTTTTCAAACATGGCAAAACCGAGTTTTTCCGTGCCCTGAACCAGCAGGTCGCCAAGCGCGAAGAGCGCTTCATGATCGCGCCGGGGGTGCGGGGCATGGTAATGGCGGTATTCGTGCTGCCCAGCTTTCGCACCGTGTTCAAGATCATCAAGGATGAGTTCGACCCCGCCAAAGAGGTCACCCACGCCATCGTGCGGGAGAAGTACCGGCTGGTAAAACGCCACGACCGGGTAGGGCGCATGGCCGATACCCAGGAGTTCTCCAACTTTATCGTCCGCCAGGACCACTTCGAGCCGGAGTGTTTGGCCCATTTGCTGGAGGTTGCACCCTCCACGGTGTCGCTGAAAGAGGATAAAGTGATCATTAAGCACTGCTATACCGAGCGAATGATGACGCCGCTGAATATTTACCTGGAGCAGTGCAGCGCCGATGAGCGAGTGATGGTGCTAAAAGATTACGGCAACGCCATCAAGCAGATGGCGGCGGCGAATATTTTCCCTGGCGATATGCTGCTGAAGAATTTTGGCGTCACGCGCCACGGGCGGGTGATTTTCTACGACTACGACGAGGTGAGCTATCTCACCGAGTGCCGCTTCCGCCATATTCCCAAATCCCAGGGGTACGACAGTTACATGGATGGCGGTGCCAGCCTTTCCATTGGCCCCAACGATATCTTCCCCGAAGAGTTTGGCCCGTTTATGTTTGCCAACCCGGAACTGCGCGCACTATTTATGGAGCAGCATCCGGAGCTGTTCGACCCGGACTACTGGCTGGCGCTACAGCGGGCGATTCTGGAGGGGCGGGTGATCGACGTTTACCCGTATCGCAACAAGCAGCGATTCGCAGGCACCGTGGGGCAACTGGTACATTAGGCGTTTACCGGACGACGTAAGCCGAGGATAGCATGACTTCAGCCCCGCACTTGGTGGTATTTACCGGCTCGGGAATCAGCGCGGAGAGCGGCATTCAAACCTTCCGCGCCAGCGATGGCCTCTGGGAGGATCACCCGGTGGAGGAGGTCGCCACGCCGCAAGGGTGGCGGCAAGACCCAGAGCGGGTGCTGGCGTTCTATAACCAGCGCCGTGATCAGATCCGCCGCGCGAAGCCCAACGCCGCCCATAAAGCGCTGGCCGCGCTGGAGCAGGAAGGCTTCCGAGTCAGCGTAGTGACGCAGAATATCGATGACCTGCACGAGCGTGCCGGTTCGCGCCACGTGCTGCACCTGCACGGCGAGATTCTCAAGGCACGCTCATCCGTCGATGCCCGGCTGCGCTACCCGCTGCCCAAAGGTGGAATCCGCCTGGGGGAGGTGTGCGACAAAGGCAGCCAGCTGCGCCCGGACGTGGTGTGGTTCGGGGAAGCCGTGCCGCTCTTCGAAGAGGCCTGCGAGCTGGTCAGCCAGGCCGATTTCCTGCTGGTGGTGGGCACCTCGCTGGCGGTGATGCCCGCCGCGTCGCTGCTGACCTACATCGACTACGATACCCCCTGTGCACTGATAGACCCCGATGCCGATGCGCTCAGCCCGCCTGGCGTGCTGGCGATCAACACCACGGCGGGGGAAGGCGTGCCAGCGCTGGTTCACCAGTGGCGCAAGCAGGGCAACTTGCTCTTGCCTTGAGTCAACGACGGGGCGGAGTGAGCGAACCGATGGATGGCAGATTACCGGTGCGCTTCGAGAAACCACGCTTTCATGACTCCGGTAATCTGGGTGATCTCGGCGTCCGTCGCAATATAGGCGGGCATGGTGTAGAGCCAGCGGCCAATGGGGCGCAGCCACACGCCCCGTGCTCTGGCAAACGCGGCCACGCCCGCCAGCGCCTCGCTGCCATGGGTCTCGATCACCGCTGTCGCGCCCAGCACCCGGACATCCGCCACCGCCGGGTGCGCGCGCAGCGCCGCGTCCTCCAGCAGCTCGCGCTGTAGCACTTGGCTGAGCGCGGCGATTTTCTCCAGGTAATGCTCCTCTTCGAACACCCGCAGGCTCTCCAGCGCCACACGGCAGGCTAGCGGGTTGCCCATAAAGGTGGGGCCGTGCATGAAAGCGTGGTGCTCACTGTCGCCAATAAATGCCCCGTGAACCCGGTCGGTAGCCAGCGTGGCCGCATGGCCCAAGTAGCCGCCGGTCAGCCCTTTGGAGAGCACCATGATGTCTGGCGTGACGCCCGCGTGGTCGGCGGCAAACAGCTTGCCGGTGCGGCCAAAGCCGGTGGCTACTTCGTCGAAAATCAGCAGCACGCCAAACTCGTCGCACAGCGCCCGGGCGCCGCGCAGGTAGTGCGGCGAGGTCATGTTCAGCCCGCCCGCCGCTTGCAGCAGCGGCTCCATCAGTAGTGCGGCGATCTCCTGGTGGTGGCGCGCTAGCACCTCCCGCAGCCCGGCGAGGTCCTGCTCTACCTGGGCTGGCGTGGCATCGAAGGGTGCCGTGGGGGCCGGGGCGAAGTGGTGCTGAGGCAGCAGGCTGGCGAACAGGCCGTGCATGCCCTCTTCGGGGTCGCATACTGCCATGCAGCCGGTGGTGTCGCCATGGTACGCCTTCATCAGCGAGAGCATCTTGCGCTTGCCGGGCTGGCCGATAAGCACCTGATACTGCAGCGCCATCTTCATGGCCACCTCCATGCCCACCGAACCGCTGTCGGAGAAGAACACGTGGTTTAGCCCCGGCGGGGTAATGCGCACCAGCGCCCGTGCCAGCTGGTCGGCGGGGCCGTGGGTCAGGCCGCCCAGCATCACATGGCACAGCTCGCCGGCCTGTTCGCGGATGGCGGCCACCAGGCGCGGGTGGCCGTAGCCGTGAATCATGCACCACCAGGAGCAGGTGGCATCCAGCAGGCGTTCACCGCTGTCTAGCGTAAAGTAGCTGCCGCTGCCGCCGACCACTTTTGGCGCAGGCGTTTGGGTTTTGAGATGGGCATAGGGGTGCCAAACGGGGGAGTTCATGGCGTCGCCTCCTGGGTGGCGAGGGGGAGCAGCGCTTCAAGGGAGAGGTAGCGCTGCGCGGTGGTCGCATCCGCCGTGGCCAAATGAGGAATGATGCCCAAGCAAGGGGCGGGCAGAGCGCGTTTCAGCAGCGCCACATTGGCTGCAAAGCGCGGGCTGTCGTCGGCAAAGGCTGAGTCCACTACGCTGCCTACCCAGCCCGCCAGCGTTAAGCCATCGGCGGCGATGGCCTCGGCGGTGAGCCGGGCATGGTTAAGGCAGCCCAGTTTCAGCCCAACCACCAGAATCACCGGCAGGCCCAGTGCACGGGGCAGGTCGGAAAAATCCTCCTCCTCATTGAGCGACACTCGCCAGCCGCCGGCGCCTTCGATCAGCGTCAGGTCGCGTGGCGTGTGGCTCAAGGTAGCGCGTAGCGCCTGAGTAACGCTTGCCACGTTAAGCATGGCACCTGCTTCCAGAGCGGCGAGATGCGGCGCAATGGCGGGGGCAAAGGCCCAGGGGTTCACCGTTGGGTACTCCACCGGCGGGAAGCTTTGCGCCTGTAGCGCCAGGGCGTCGCGGTTGCGTAGGCCGCTGAGCGTGGCCTCGCTGCCGGAGGCAATGGGTTTCAACCCCAGCGTGGTGTACTGGCGCTGACGGGCGGCGCCCAGCAGCGCGCTGGTGGCCAGGGTTTTGCCCGCGTCGGTGTCGGTACCGGTGACAAAATAGGTGTTGTTCATCTCGCGCTTTCCAGTTGTAGCGTCAGGCAGTGGTAGCTCACCGGCAGCCCCCGCGGCGTGCGTAGCGATTCATAGCGGGCCTGAGCGGTGGCAAGCGCTTGGCGGGTCAGCCGAGCGTGGGGTCTTGCCACCTGAGCGCCCACGCCCTTGATGGAGGCCATGACGGCATTCAGGTCGGGGTAGAAAAAGCGCCGCTGCTCGCGCACGTGGTGGGTAAGCCGCAAGCCGCTTCGCGCAATCGCCCGCTGTACGGTGGCTGCGTTTGGCGTTTGCAGCAAGGCCTCGGGGCGCTGCCAGGCGGTGGCGACTTCGCTCAGCGTGCCGGGCAGCAGGGTGGTGATGCGCGCCTGCCCACCAGGGACGAGCACCCGCGCCAACTCCCGCAGCACCGCGCCGATATCCGGGCACCACTGAATCGCCAGATTCGAGAACACGAGATCCACGCTTGCATCGCTGAGCGGCAGCGCGGCGGCATCTCCCTGTTGCCAGCGTATAGCATCGCCATACTGCGCCTGGGCGTGGGCGAGCATACCGGGCGCTAGATCGAGTCCGGTGATGGCAGCATCGGGATAGTGTTCCGCTAGCCGCTGGGTCCAGTAGCCGGTGCCGCAGCCCAGGTCGAGCACGTGCTGGGCGCTCTCGGGCAGCGTTTGCCAGAGCGTTTCGCCAATGTCGCGCTGGGCGCTAGCGAGATCATCGTAGCGTGGTGCCGCCCGTGAAAAAGCCCGAGCAACACGCTCCTGCCAGCGGGGCAGTGGCAGCGAGGTGGCCAGTGTGTTCATCGCGGCTCCTGTAGCGCGCGCGTGGCCTGCTCGGCCAGCCGTGCCGCCAGTGGGGCGGGTTGGGAGAGCATGGGGCAGTGCCCTGCGGCTTCCAGCCGAAGCGCTTGCTGGCGCGTGCTGCTTGGTAGCAGCGGGTCGTGGGCGCCTGCCAATCGGCGGATAGGGCAGGGAGGGTTGGCAAGCAGTGCCCGGTTATCCAGCGTCTCTAGCCACATAAGCCCTTGCGCGAGCGTGTCGGTATCGGCGTGGGGAGTCTCACCTAACTGTGCTCGTAGCTGGCGGTGGGCCTCGCGGGCGTTGGGTTCGCCTTGGGCCTGCCAGCGTAGAAAGTGCCGCCACGTGGCAACGGGGTCACGGTGGAAGGCGTGCTTAAAGCTGGCAAGCTCGTCGCTCCTCACACCGCCATCACTCTCCGCGTCACTACAAAAACGGCTGCCTGCGCCCAGTAGCAGCAGGGCGTTGGGCGGCGGCAAGTAGTCGAGCAGCGCTGTGGCCAGCAGCCCACCCAGCGACCAGCCTACCCAGACGGCATCGCTGGGTAGCTCGGGGGCCATACGCTTGGCGAGCGCGGCAATGCTCGTGGGGGTAGGTGGCGCTGGAGCATCGCCGTAGCCGGGCCACTCCACTGCGCTGGGCTCGACAGGGCTGGGCCAATGCTCCGAAAGCGTCTGCCATATACGGCGGTCGACGCCCCAGCCCGAGAGTAGGATGAGCTTCATCGCTGCTCCTCTTGCAGGCAGGCGGCGGCGACTCCCAAGAGCCGATCGATATCGCTTTGGGTGTGGCGGGCGCTTAACGTGATGCGCAGCCGCGACTCGCCGTTGGGCACCGTGGGTGGCCGAATCGCCCCTACCTGGATAGCGTGCTCATCGAACGTGGCCGCCCAGGCCAGGGTGCGCTGCTCGCTTCCCAGCAGCAGCGGCTGGATGGGCGTGTGGGAGTGGCCGAGTGGCAGCCCTAAGGCGGCCGCCTGCTGGCGGAAGTAGTCAATATGGCGAGTGAGCCGTTGGCGGTGCTCTGGTTCCCGCTGGACGATGGTGAGCGCTTCCAGAGTAGCGGCGGCAATGCCGGGCGGTTGGGCGGTGGTGTACACATAGCTGCGGGAAAACTGAATCAAGTGCTCGATCAGTGCCGCATCCCCCGCCACGAAAGCGCCCGCGGTGCCCAGCGCTTTGCCCAGGGTGCCGACCAGGATTGGCACCTGCTGGCTATTGAAGCCTGCCACGCAGCCTGCGCCGTTTTCGCCGAGCACGCCAAGCCCGTGGGCATCGTCGATCATCAGCCAGGCGCCGTGTTGCTGGCTGATGTGGGCAAGTTCTCCGACGTCAGCGATATCGCCATCCATACTGAATACGCCGTCGCTCACCACTAGCTTGTGAGTGGCCGTGCTGCGCGCAAGCAAACGCTGTAAGTCGTGGCCATCGCGGTGGTGGTAACGCCGGGAGCGGGCGCCGCTCAGCGCGCCACCATCAAGCAGCGAGGCGTGATTAAGCCGATCCTGAAATATCGCGGTGTAGGGATCCGCTAGCGCCTGCAGCACGCCTAGGTTCGCCATATAGCCCGTGGAAAATAGCAGCGCCCGCTCCCGTCCGGTCCACTCCGCCAACGCCTCTTCCAAGGCATCGTGAATGCCCAGATGCCCGCTGACCAAATGCGATGCGCCGGCCCCAGCGCCAAAGCGTTTCGCGCCTTCGGCCTGGGCCGCCTGTACCCGTGGGTCTTGAGCAAGGCCTAGATAGTCGTTGCCTGCAAAGTCGAGTGCCCCATGGGCAGAGACGCGGCGGTTGCGCCAGCGCTGCTGGCGCTCGCGCTCATCGCGGGCTGCCGCTAAGCGCTGGTGCCACACCTCAGACACTGGCATCCACCGCCAGCGCCGCAGCGCGCTCTGCCTGGGCGTTGCGCTGCGCCTGTTGGGCCAGCCGCTCGGTATGCTGCGTGTCGTCTTCGCAGGTATCGCGGCGCTCGGGGTGCAGGCCCAGCTTGGCAAACAGCGCACGGTCGCGCTCTGCCTGGGGGTTGCCGGTGGTCAGCAGCTTGTCGCCGTAGAAAATCGAGTTGGCACCGGCCAGAAAGGCAAGCGCCTGGGTGGATTCGCTCATCTGCTCCCGGCCTGCGGAGAGGCGCACGTGGCTCTGGGGCATCATGATGCGCGCCACGGCAATGGCGCGGATGAACTCCAGTGGGTCTAAATCATCGACGTTCTCCAGTGGCGTCCCCGGCACTTTGACCAGCATGTTGATAGGCACCGATTCAGGATGCGGAGAGAGCTTAGCCAACTGCTGCAGCAGCGCGCTGCGATCCTGTGCGCCTTCACCCATGCCCAAAATACCGCCAGAGCACACTTTCATACCGGCGTCACGCACGGTGGCCAGGGTCTCTAAGCGGTCGCTGTAGGTGCGGGTGGTGATGATTTCGCCGTAGTAATCGGGGGAGGTGTCGAGGTTGTGGTTGTAGTAGTCCAGCCCCGCGGCGGCCAGCCGTGTGGCCTGCTCGCCGTCGACCATACCCAGCGTCATACAGGTCTCAAGCCCCAGCGCTTTCACCTGGCGCACCATCTCTTCCACCACCACTAAATCTTTATCCCGCGGGCTGCGCCACGCGGCCCCCATGCAGAAGCGGCTGGCACCGGCCTCTTTGGCCGCTTGGGCCTGGGCCACTACCTTCTCGATTTCTAGTAGCTTCTCTTTTTCCAACTGGGTGTTGTAATGGCCCGACTGCGGGCAGTACTTGCAGTCTTCCGGGCAGGCCCCGGTTTTAATCGACAGTAGAGTAGACACCTGCACTGCGTTGGCATCGAAATGCGCCCGATGCACCTGCTGGGCTTGAAACAGCAGGTCGTTAAAGGGCAGCGCAAAAAGCGCGTTGATCTCGTCAAGCGTCCAGTCGTGGCGCGGCGCGGCATCTGCCGCGTAAGAAGCAGTTGAAGTAGTGGTCGAGGTAGCGGTCACGGGTAAACCTATATTCTTTTGAAAGTTGACAGGACTCTAGCGGGGCTGCGCCGAGGGTGTCAACTTTTTGAAGAATGTTGGTTTACCATGAGTGGGGAAAAGAAAGGCTAAAATATGCTAGCCTTTTGAAAGTAATAAATGGCTAGTGCGTAGGCTAAGGAGGTCAACGGTGCGCTTAAATGATGTTCAGCGTCAGGCCATCGTCAGCGCCGTGAAGTCGTGTTTTGGGCCGCAAGCGAACGTAAAGCTGTTTGGCTCCCGCACGGATGATCAAGCCAAAGGTGGCGATATTGATCTTCTGATCACAACGGATATCCACGATGTCAATGACATAGTACGGGCTGAAATGCGCTGCCAAGTAAAGCTTCAGCAGCTACTCGGCGAGCAAAAAATCGATATGCTGATTGATTATCCCAGCCGCCAGAATTATCCGGCCATTTTTAGCATTGCTGAGCGGGCAGGACTTCCATTATGACTCAGGATATTGCACTACTACGTTTGCAAGAAGCATGGCGTGAGTGCCAACGGCATATGCATTTTATCAATCAGCGCGAAAAACCGCTTACTTTTAGTGAGCGGATGGATAGCGCGGCATCCGCAGGATGCCCTTGCTGATGATTTGCACAGTGCTATACTACTCACGTCGACACGACCTACCGAGGGGCACTCGGAAAGTTACGTCTGTGGAGACGATGTGAGACCTGGGGGATATGAGTTGGTTCGCCACCGTAAAAATCCCCACTGTGGGACTTTTACGGCGATAACCAAGCCATTCCCTCGGGCAATCGTCTTGGAAGCAGAAACCAGGAAGGTAACAACCTGGGAATCCCCTTCCTTTCCGTCGCTAGACGGCAGCGCAAGCTGAGGGAGGGGAGGATGTCAAACTCTGCGTCCTTTGACGACCCACTGGAGCGCAGATGCCTGACGCGACCTCGCTGCCCCCTGAGCATGATGCAATGACCGACCGCGACCCGGCCACCGGGCATCCGCGCCCGCCTCGGCGTGAATTCAAAGCGCGGGGCAGCTTCGTCAAACGCTGCGAAGGCTGCAACTTGCCCGAGCTGAACTGCCTCTGCCCGTATCAGGTGAAGGCGGAGAGCGACGCTCAGGTATGGCTGTTGACCCACTCCATTGAACACTACAAACCGACCAATACCGGGCGTTTGATTGGCGATGTACTCACCAACACCCGCGTATTTACCTGGTATCGCACGGCGCCGGACGAGGCGCTGGCCGCGCTGCTGCAAGATCCGCGCTATGCGCCGTTCGTGATTTTTCCTGATGACCAGCCAGATTACGCCGACCGCGTGGTGGATATTGACGCGGTGCATGCCGCCAAGCAGCAGGCGCGCATACCGGTATTCATCATTTTGGATGGCACCTGGCGACAGGCGCGGCGCATGTTCCGCAAAAGCCCTTACCTGGATGCACTGCCGGTACTGCCGCTGCGCACCGAGCGGGAGACCCGCTACCGGCTGCGCAAGCCCGCCTCGAAAGCGCATCTGTGCACCGCCGAGGTAGCGATTGAGCTGCTGCGCCAGAGCGGTGATGAAACAGCGGCAAGCGTGCTGGATGACTACTTTGATGTGTTCAACGATAGCTACGCAGAGAGCCGCTATTATCGCAAGATCGAAGAGCCTACGGCAGCCATGCAGCGGCTATTGGAGCGGCAGCGGGCAGAAGAGCATGGTTAGCGGGAAGGATTGCCACCGGGCAGCCAGCGCAGCAGCACTTTGCGGACCCAGTACCAGCGATTGATCAGTAGTGCCATAAAGATCAGGCTACAGCCCAGCAGTTGCAATGCGGTCATGGTTTCGCCAAACCACCAGGCGGCAAACAGCGCGGTCCAGACGGCTTCTAGCATCAGAATCACCGCCGCATGGCTAGGCGTGGTCATACTCTGCGCTTTGATTTGCAGAAAGAAGCGCAGCGAGCTGGCCAGCAGCACGCTGGTCATGAACCAGCCGAGAATCGACGGGCTGAGCGCCAGCGGCTGATGCTCCACCACCAGGGAAAGCCCCGTTAGCACCACGCCTACCGAGATCAGTTGCAGCGTGGTTAGCGGCAGCGCAGGCACATTGCGCACTACGCGGGCATTGACGTTGATCAAAAGCGCAAAACAGAGCGCGGCGCACACCATCAGCAGCTGGCTGGCCTCGACGTTAAAGCCTGCATTGAGCGATAGTAGGGCAAACCCGAGCAGCGCCACGGGTAGCGCGACCCAAGTAGAGCGAGGTGGGCGGTCGCCAAACAGCAGTCGTGCCACTACAGGCACCAGGAGAATCCCCAGGCTGTTGATAAAGGCACTCTCGCCCAGATGGTCGGAGTAGTTAAGCCCCAGTACCCAAAAGGCGATCGCCGCGCTGAACAAAACGCCCACCAGCAGGCCACGGCGCACCCGGCGTGCCGACATACGCGTTAGGGTAGGCCAGGCAAACCCTAGCAGGATCAGCCCGGCTAATAAAAAGCGTGTGCCGATAAACAGCAAAGGCGGCATGCCTGCTAGTGCTTCTTTGGAAAAGATCCAACCGCTTGCAGCTAATACAGTGACTAGCAGGAGCAGGGCATCGGCCTGCCAGGGAGCGCGTTTGATCGAATTCACGCCGCACCGCTGCCGAACAGGGCGCCGGCGATTCTAAACCCAGCGACCCAGGTGCCCACTGCCGACCCCAGGGTAGCGAGAATGAATACCAACAGGGTGCGAGAGACACGGTTTTTCCACCAGCCTTTCAGCTGCGTCACATCATGGCGCAGGGTGGAGAAGTCGCGCACCTTGGGCTTGCGCATATACAGCTCGACCCCCGCCGCTACAAAGCCCGCGCCAATGGTGGGGTTAAGCGATGTAAGTGGTGCAGCGAAGAAGGTAGCAATCACCGTGACCGGGTGAGCAAGCGCCGCAATCGTCGCGCCGCCAGACAGAATGCCGTTAATCAAGAACCACTCGATGACCAGCTGCCAGCCAAGGTCGGTATTGCGTGAAAAGCCCACCACAAAACCGGTAATGACGAGCGCCGTAATCAGCCAGGGGGCGGCTTTCCACAGTTTGGAAGGGGGCGGTGTGGCTTCGAGAGACTCACGCTCCACCGTGGGGTTGTCCGGCAGCGGTGTTTCCAAGTGCTCGCCCGTGCCTTTCAAGTGTCCAGCGCCCAATACCACCAGCACGTTCTGGTAGCGCCCAGGCGGCGCTTCCTCCGCCAAACGCAGCGCCATATAGCGGTCACGCTCGCGAATTAAGGGCGTGTAGAGCGCTTCGGATTCAGCGGCAAACTCGCTGAAGGTGGCCTCTAGCATGTCACCCTCTTTGAGCTTTTCGATGTCCTCTTTGGAGACATCCTGGCGAGAAAGCACGCTGCCAATCAGCCCTGAAAACAGCGAGAAGCGCTGCCACCAAGGCACGTTGCGATAAATGCGTTTCAAAGTGATGCCGACATCTCGGTCTACCAGCAGTAGCGGCAGGTTGCGCGTACGGCACTCTTCAATGGCTGCACGCATCTCAGCCCCCGGCTGAATACCGGACTGCTCGGCGATCCGTTGCTGAAAGGCACCGAGCGCCAGGCTCGCCGCCACCATGCCCGCTTTGCCTTGCTTGAACACCTGAAACAAGTCCTGCTCGCCCATGGCGTCTGGGTTGTCCATGCTGTGGTGACGGGCGTCACACAGCTCAATGGCGACGGCATCGAAGTGACCGCTGTCGATCAGTTGGCGAACGTCGTTGGCGCTCTCGGCAGAGACGTGGGCGGTGCCTAGCAGGGTGTAGTACGTGCCGCCCACCTGAATGGTTTTCAGCGGGCCGCTGGTAGCTGGGAGGGAGCTGCTTTCCTGGGCCTGCGGTGTTGCATCATCTTGATTCATTAAAAAGTCTCAACAAAAAAAAGTAACGAGTGATGCGCGTTTAGCGGCGCCAAAAAGCCGGGGTAAACAGCACCAGTACCGTAAAAATTTCCAAGCGGCCCAGCAGCATGGCAAGCACTAAAATCCATTTGGCGAGGCTGGGCAGATCGCCATAGTGGCTGCTGGCTTCTCCTAAGGCGGGGCCAAGATTGTTCAGCGCCGAGCCAACGGAGGACCACGCCGTTACCTGATCGACCCCCGTCGCCATCACGCCCACCAGCATCAAAAAGAACAGCATCACATAGGCAGAGAAAAATCCCCACACGGCCTGGGCGATGCTATCGGGAACGCTCACTTTGCCGACTTTAACGGCAATCACGGCATTGGGGTGAATGAGCCGCATGACTTCGCGCATGCCCTGTTTCAAGATCAGGATAATACGGATGACCTTCATCCCCCCAGCGGTAGAGCCGGAGCATCCGCCGACAAAAGCGGCCACAAACAGCAGAAACGGTAGTGCGCCCGGCCACCCGGAAAAGTCCGCCACGGCGAAGCCTGCGGTGGTGGCGACCGAGACAACCTCAAACAGCGCATGGCGCAGCCCAACGATGTCATCGTAGGTGTCGGTGAGCCACAGGGTAATCACGGTAATCGTGGTGAGCCCGGCTAAAAACAGCATAAGAAAGCGCGCTTCCGGGTCCTGGAAGTAGTGCAGTAAGCGTTTTTCCCGCCAGGCAATAAAGTGCAGGCTAAAGCTGAAGGCAGAGATCAGCATAAAGCTAATGCAAATAAGTTCGATGGCGGCGCTATTAAAGTAGCCAATACTGGCATCGTGGGTTGAAAAGCCGCCGATGGCGACGGTGGAAAAACTGTGCCCTAGCGCATCAAACCAGCTCATCCCCGCCAGCATATAGGCGACCATGCAGGCAAACGTGAGCGTTGCGTAGATATACCAGAGCGCTTTAGCGGTTTCGGTAATTCGTGGGGTTAGCTTGGAGTCTTTCAATGGCCCTGGAATTTCGGTGCGGTAAAGGGCCATCCCCCCCACGCCCAGGGTAGGCAAAATAGCCACGGCCAGTACCACGATCCCCATACCACCTAGCCACTGCAGCTGCTGGCGATAATAGCGCACCGATTCTGGTAAAAAATCGATGCCGGTAATCACTGTGGCACCGGTGGTCGTCAGGCCGGAAAAAGACTCAAAGACCGCATCGGTAATGCTCAGTGAGCCTTCGCCAAACAGCATGAGCGGCAGCGAACCAAATAGGGCCAGTACCGTCCAGAACATCGCGGCGATAATAAAGCCGTCACGGATACGTAGCTCTTTGTGAGCACGGCGGTTGGGCAGGTAGAGAAACAGCCCCGTCATGACGGTAATCCCAATGCCGCTCATGAACGCGTGCCAGACGCTGTCTCGAAACCAGAGCGACATGAGCATGGGGGGCAGCATCGTTAGGCTGAAAAGCATCAGCAGCAGGCCCAAAATACGTAGAATGACCCGCAAACTCATAGTGGTGGTTGTCTCATACGCTGGCCGGCTCCTTAGAAAAACGTTAATCCGACCTGGAACAGGCGCTCAACGTCGCGAATACGCCGCTTATCGATCACAAACAGAATGATATGGTCGCCGCTTTCCACCCGCACGTCGCCATGGGCGATAATGACCTCTTTGCCCCGCACGATGGCGCCGATGGTGGTGCCGTCGGGTAGGTCGATCTCGCGGATGGTACGGCCCACCACCTTGGACGACTGCTTATCGCCATGGGCAATCGCTTCGATGGCCTCCGCCGCACCCCGGCGCAGCGAGTGCACATTGACGATATCGCCCCGGCGCACGTGGGTCAGCAGGCTGCCGATGGTGGCCTGCTGAGGGGAAATAGCAATGTCGATATCGCCGCCCTGCACCAAATCCACGTAGGCGGCGTTGTTGATGAGGGTAAGCACCTTCTTAGCCCCCAGCCGCTTGGCGAGCAGCGACGACATGATATTCACTTCGTCGTCGTTGGTCAGCGCGCAGAAGATATCGCAGTCTTCGATGTTCTCCTCTTCCAGCAGCCGCTTGCTGGTGGCGCTGCCGTGGAGCACCACGGTGCGATCCAGCCGCTCGGAAAGCGTGGTGCAGCGCTCCAGGCTGTGCTCGATGATCTTCACCTGATGGCTGTGCTCTAAGTGCTCCGCCAAGCGTTCGCCGATATTGCCGCCCCCGGCAATCACCACGCGGCGGAAGTCCCGCTCCACCTTGCGCAGCTCGCTCATCACCGCACGGATATCTCGCCGGGCCGCCAGGAAAAAAACCTCGTCGTCGGCTTCAATCACCGTGTCGCCCCGGGGGATGATCGGCCGGTTGCGGCGGTAGATCGCCGCGACGCGGGTTTCCACGTTGGGCATGTGCTTGCCCAGAAAGGCCAAATCCTGGCCCACCAATGGACCGCCGTAGAAGGCTTTCACCGCCACTAGCTGTACCAACCCGCCGGCAAACTCCAGCACCTGCAGGGCGCCGGGGTGCTCGATCAAGCGGCGCACGTGATCCGTCACCACCTGCTCGGGGCTGATCAGCACGTCGATGGGAATGGCTTCGTGGGCAAAGAGGCCCTTACGAGTGAGGTAAGCGGTGGAGCGCACCCGGGCAATTTTGGTGGGGGTGCGAAACAGCGTGTGGGCCACCTGACAGGCGATCATATTGATCTCGTCGGTGTTGGTCACCGCGATCAGCATATCGGCGTCTTCGCAGCCCGCCTGGCGCAGCACGATGGGGTAGGAGCCTGCACCGGTCACCGTGCGGATATCCAGCTTGGTGTGCAGCTCGCGCAGTTTTGCGCCGTCGGTATCGACGACGGTGATGTCGTTCTCCTCGCGGGCAAGGTGCTCCGCCAGGGTGCCGCCGACTTGGCCGGCGCCGAGAATGATGATTTTCATCGCTAAGCATCGGTTCCGTTATGAGCGCCAACGTTTTATCAGCACGCGGTGTGCGCTGCAACAAAGACGGCGGCCAGTGTAAACCAGCCGCCGTCGAAAAGCAGGTAGGGATTATTCCAGCGTGAAGCCGACTTTGATCGTGACCTGCCAGTGTGCCACGCGGCCATCCTCGATGTGCCCACGCGTGTCGGTGACTTCGAGCCAGCGCATATTGCGAACGCTTTCGGCGGCTTTGGTCAGGGCATTCTGCACGGCGTCCTCAATCCCTTTTTCGGATGAACCGGTTAGCTCAATGTGCTTATAGGTGTGATGACTCATGCTATCTCCTTGCGTGTCATGAAAAGGCGGCCTAGTGCTTAGGCCGTGCGCTTCTCTAGTCTGGCATAAAAAAAGCCATCGTGACTGTTCACGGTAGGAAACAGCTGGCGCCCCGTGCCGCTTTGCTTACCCCAGGCCACGTCATGGGGCGTGGTGGCATGGGCGTCCGGGGTGCGGTCTAAAAACGCATCGATTTGTGCGGCGTTCTCTTCGGGCAGCACCGAACAGGTAGCGTAGAGCAGCGTACCGCCGGGGCGTAGCAGTGGCCATAGATTATCCAGCAGCCGTTGCTGGAGCTTGGCGAGCTGGCGAATGTCCTCTTTACGGCGTAGCGCTTTGATGTCCGGATGGCGACGAATCACGCCGGTGCCGGAGCAGGGGGCATCCAGCAAAATGGCATCGAACGGCGTGCCGCTCCACCAGTCGCGGGTAGTGGCGTCGGCGTGCTTTAGCTCGGCGCTCAGCCCTAAGCGGCTGAGCGTATCGTCCACCCGCGCCAGCCGCTGGTTGTCGTTATCAATGGCGGTGAGTGCAATATCAAACTGCTCTAACAGATGGGCGGTTTTGCCGCCAGGCGCGCAGCAAGCATCCAATACGTGAGCACCGGGGCGTGGGGCGAGCGCCGGGCCAAGCAGCGCTGCAGAGAGCTGCGCCGCTTCATCCTGCACGCTGACGTGGCCCTGCTCAAAACCGGGCAGTATGGCAACGTCGCAGGGCGTTGTTAGCGTAATGCCGTCTGGAGCGTGACAACAGAGATGCCCGTCTAAGCCTTGCTCGGTCAGCTGCTGGAGATACGCTTCACGGTCGTTATAGTGCTGGTTGACGCGTAGGGTCATCGGTCCTGGCTCGTTATTGGCCTGGGCAATGGCACGCCACTGTTCGGGCCAAGCGTGGCGCAGGGCGTCCAGCAGCCAGGGCGGATGCTCCAGGGCAACGTTTTCGTCACGATCAACGACTTCTTGCAGCGCGTCGGCTTCACGCTGCAGGCGTCGCAGACAGCCGTTCAATACTCGGGTGGCCCACTCTTTGCCAAGCAGGCGTGCTGCCCCGGCGGTTTCTCCTACCGCTGCGTGGGCAGGAATGCGCATATAAAGCAGCTGATAAATACCTACCAGCAGCAGAGCGTGGATATCGGCATCGCGCTTTTTAAATGGCTGTTTGAGGAGCTGGCTAGCCAGTGCTTCTAGGCGTGGAAGGCGGCGGCAGGTGCCGTAACAGAGCTCTTTCAGCAGGCCACGGTCTCGGGCCACTACGCTATGTTCATCCAAGCTGGCCAGCGACCCTTTATCAGTGAGAACCGGGACGAGGCTACGGGCAGCGGCTGCGCGGACATCTAGGCCGCTGCCGCCTTTGGCTGGGCGTTGCTGGCTCATTGGCTAGCTCCTTGCGGGGTTTGCCCAAGGCGAACGCCGACGGTGAGTGAGGTTTGGCGGGCGTTTAATAAGTCGCGTACCGCCATCGCTTTGCCGCCAGGTAGCTGGGCACGACTGACACACAGCACTTCTTGCCCTTGTTCGCCGCAGGCAATACGCAGGTGATCATCGCCATGTTCCAACAGCGTACCGGGGGGCGATGGCGGCTGTTCACCTTGCTCGACGCTGGCCATGAGTAGGCGCAGGCGGTCGTTACCTAGCGTGCACCAAGCCACCGGCCACGGGTTGAAGGCGCGGATTTTGCGCGCCAGCTGCTCGGCGGGCTGGCTAAAGTCTAGCTCGGCCTCGGCTTTGCTGAGCTTGGCGGCGTAGGTCACGCCCTCTTCCGGCTGAGGCGTTGCCTCTAGGCTGCCGTTGTCGAGGTTGTCCAGCACGTGGATCAGCGCATTAGCACCTTGAATGGCCAGTCGGTCGTGGAGGTCGCCACCGGTGGTGCGGGAGGTAATTGGGGTGCGCACTTCATACAGCATGGCGCCGGTATCCAGCCCCGCATCCATTTGCATGATGGTCACGCCGGAGGCGCTGTCGCCCGCTTCAATGGCGCGCTGAATCGGCGCCGCACCCCGCCAGCGGGGCAGCAGCGAGGCGTGCACGTTAATGCAGCCTAGGCGCGGCGTGTCCAGCACCGCTTGGGGCAGCAGCAGCCCATAGGCGACGACGACCATCACATCGGCGTTCAATGCCGCCAGTTCGGCTTGCGCATCGGCGTCTTTGAGACTGGCGGGTTGGACCACCGGCAGCCCGTGCTCTTGTGCCAGCTGTTTAACCGGGCTGGGCGTGAGCTTGCGACCACGCCCAGCAGGGCGGTCGGGTTGGGTGTAAACCGCCACCACTTCATGTTCGCTGTCGAGAACGGCAGCAAGGCTGGAGGCGGCGAAGTCTGGCGTGCCAGCAAAAACAACGCGTAACGGTGACATGGTGGTGTGCCCTTAAGTGACGGAGAGGATGACGAGAGAAAGATGCCGTGTATGAAACGCATAAAGGCCGAGAGGCAGCGCTGTTGTTACAGGCGAGTGCCTGCGGGCAGCGTGTCAGCTCGGCCAGTGGCCTGATGGAAAAGCGCGGATTAGGCGTCGTTCATCAGCTTGTGGCGCTTTTGCATTTTTTTCATCACCCGGTCGCGCTTGAGCGGTGAGAGGTAATCCACAAATAGCACGCCTTCCAGATGGTCGTACTCATGTTGAATGCAGTGGGCCAGTAGGCCATCTGCTTCCAGCTCGTAGGGCTCACCGTTACGATCCAGCGCGTTGAGTCTCACTTTCAGGTAGCGCGGTACTTCGGCGTAGTATTCAGGGATCGACAAACAGCCCTCGGAGAGCGGCTCTTTGGCATCATCGATGGGCTCGTAGCGCGGGTTGATCAGCACCAGCGGCTGGGAGTTATCGTCGCTGACATCCATGACGACCACGCGGCGATGGACATCGACTTGCGTTGCGGCAAGGCCGATGCCGCGTGCGTCGTACATGGTCTCCAACATATCGTCGACGAGCTGGCGGACCTCGTCGTCAACGGTTTCCACCGGTACCGCCTTGGTGCGCAGGCGCTCGTCGGGGAATTCGAGAATAGGAAGTTTGGCCATGGCGTTACAATCACCGTTATGCTGAGTCTTTAAGATGAGCTGGCTGCCACCTGTGTCGGCGAGCCTAACTACTTTACTATTGACCACTATATCATGCTGATAGCGATCCTGGGCACGCGCGACACCGTGCAGCCCCTTAAACCGCTTCACCAACGACTGCCCGGGGAGAATCGGATGGTGGCTCTAAAACCTCTTTATTATAGCGTCTTTGGCGTGCTCTTAATGTGGGTGCTGTCGGTCAGCCAGCCAGCCTTAGCCGTGGAAGGGCTGCGCAACGATGCGCCACAGCGCTATGAAGTAGTGCCTGGCGACACGCTGTGGGATATCTCCGCCCGTTATTTACGCTCGCCCTGGCAGTGGCCTTCGCTATGGCAGGCGAATCCGCAAGTTCGTAACCCGCACCTTATCTACCCCGGCGATGTGCTGGTATTGGGGACATGCCAAGGCCAACCATGCCTTTCTGTGGAGCGGGGCCAAGGGGTCGTAAAGCTCTCGCCGCAGATGCGTACAGTGCCTAAACGAGAGGCGATTACTCCTATTCCGATGGAGGTGGTGCGCGCCTTTCTACGGGAGCATCGCGTGGTGGAGCCAGGAGAGAGCCCGCAGGAGCTTGCGTATGTGGTGGGCGGCGATAACCAGCGCTTGATTAGCGGCGCAGGCGATACCCTGTACGTGCGTGGCAGCGTACCCGCCAGAACGCGCCTGGGCATCTACCGTCCAGGCGAGCCCTATGTATCAGCCAATGGCGCACTGTTGGGCGATGAGTTGATCAATATTGGCGAGGCGCGCTACCTGGGCAGCGAGGGCGATATTGCTCGCATCGAAGTGCTTAGCGCCTACCAAGAAGTGCGTAATAACGACATCCTGCTGCCTCTAGAAGATCGTGAGCTAAGCGATGCCTTTGCTCCCCGTGCACCGTTGAATAACGTGTCGGGCCAGATTGTTGCGGTACCGGGCGGAGTACGATTTATTGGGCGGCTGCAAGTGGTGGCACTGGACCTGGGAACGCAAGACGGCCTACAGCCGGGCCATGTATTGCGCGTAGACCAGCAAGGGGAGTTGGTAACTGACCCACGTACCCAAGAACTGCTGCGGTTGCCCAATACCGAGGCAGGATTGGTGATGGTGTTCAGGCCCTATAACCATATGAGTTACGCCTTGGTCATGCAGGCCTCAAAGGTGCTGGCAGTGGGAGATAGTGTACGCGCGCCGACGCGCTAAAGGTGTGCAAGATTTGATATAAGGGGAGCTCTATGGACGCTAAGGAGTGGCTGGCGGTAAATGCTTTGCCCGGTATGGGCGCTGCGCGGATTGCGCAAATGGTGGCGCGCAAGCCTCAATGGCCACAAGGGTGGCTAGCGACTTTGCCCAGCAATGCCGCCAATGCCCTGCGATTGTGGCTGGCGCAGCCAGAACGCAGCCCGCTGCAACAAACGGTCAATGACACCCTCTCCTGGTTACAAGAAGGCCCCAACCGCCATCTGCTTCACCGCGACCATCCTGCATGGCCAGACCTTTTAAACCAACTTCCTGACCCGCCAGCAGTACTATGGGCCCAGGGCGATCTTCGCGCGTTAGAGGCCCCAGGCCTTGCCATGGTAGGTACTCGTCGCCCAACGTCGGAAGGGAGTGGACATGCCCAGGCGTTTGCCCGGGAGTTGGCCAACCGAGGCTGGTGCATTGTCAGCGGGATGGCGCTGGGTGTGGATGGGGTGGCTCAGCGTGCGGCGCTCGCCGCAGGTGGAAGCTCCATTGCCGTGCTTGGCTGTGGTATTGATGTCATCTACCCCGCCCGCCATCGTGATTTGTATGAACAGCTCAGTACGCTACCCGGCGGTTTGCTGCTCTCTGAGCATCCACCAGGCACCGTGGCCCGTCCGGCCTTCTTCCCCCGGCGCAACCGAATTGTAACGGGCCTTTCGCTAGGCACCTTAGTGGTTGAAGCAGCCGAGAAGAGTGGCTCGCTCGTCAGCGCCCGCCTCGCCCTAGAGCAGGGTCGCGAGCTGTTTGCGCTGCCGGGTTCGCTACACAATGTCCAGGCTCGTGGCTGCCTGCAACTGTTGCGTAGCGGCGCCACCCTGGTGCGCCATGTGGACGATATTCTCGAAGAGTTACAGCATTGGGTGTCGCGCTTTGTGCCTGCGCCGCTAGCAGTTGCAGCCGATGAGCCGTTGGCTCATCAACCGAGTGTTGAAGTACCGTCGGCGGATAATCTGTTAAACGCCTTAGGCCCATCGCCTACCCCCATTGATGTGTTGGTGCAGAGCACCGGTATCTCGGTCAGCGAGTGCCAGCAGCGGCTATTGATGCTGGAGCTGGATGGCAAAGTGACGCAGCAGGCGGGTGGTTGGGTGCGGCTGGCAGCGCCATGGTAAGATGCAAACTCAATTTTGTGATTGGCTGAGAGCTTATCAGGAGCGTCTATGAAACCGGCGGTTGACGTGAAAGCGGCGGTGAGCGCGCTGCGTAAAGGCGGTGTGATTGCCTGCCCCACCGAAGCGGTATGGGGGTTAAGCTGTGACCCCGATAACGACGAAGCGCTGGCGCATCTCATGCGTATGAAGGAGCGCGACCCGGCCAAGGGCGTGATTTTGGTGGCGGCGAGTATCGCGCAATTTCAGCCCTGGTTGAACCAGTTGCCGTTGGAACTCCATGCGCCGTTGGCGGCCAGTTGGCCAGGCCCGAATACTTGGCTGGTGCCGGACAATGGTCGCAGCCACGGCCTAGTACGCGGCGCTCATCAAAGCGTGGCGCTACGCGTCACCGACCATCCGCTGATGAAAGCACTGTGCGAAGCCTTTGGCGGGCCGCTCGTCTCCACTTCCGCTAACCGTGCAGGCGATCCGCCCGCTATGAGCGCGGAAGAAGTCGCCACGATCTTTGGCGATGACGTAGCCGCCATCGTGGCGGGCGAATTGGGCGGCAATGCCAAACCCAGCACCATCCGCGATTTAGTGACCGGCAAAGTGATGCGTGACTAGCCGCTCGGCTTCGTCACACTGTCAGCGATTCACGATTCACGATTCACGATTCACGATTCACGATTCACGATTCACGATTCACCTCACCAGGAGTTACCGTGGCCCACGAGCACCTAGACGATGTTAAAGCGTACCTTCTCGACCTTCAGGAGCGGCTCTGTGAAGGGCTTGCTGCCGCCGATGGGCGGGCCGCGTTCAAAGAGGATAGCTGGCAGCGCGAAGAGGGCGGCGGAGGCCGCTCGCGGGTGATGGAGTCGGGCGCTATTTTCGAAAAAGGCGGCGTCAACTTTTCCCATGTCCACGGTGCGCAGCTGCCGCCGTCTGCGACTGCTGCCCGGCCCGAGCTAGCCGGGCGCAGCTTCCACGCGGTGGGAGTCTCCTGGGTGATGCATCCTGAAAACCCCAATGTGCCGACAAGCCACGGCAACGTTCGCTTCTTTATTGCCGCAAAAGAGGGTGAGCCGCCGGTGTGGTGGTTTGGTGGCGGTTTTGACCTAACCCCCTACTATCCGGTGTTTGAAGATGTGGTGCACTGGCACCAAGTGGCCCGCGAGGCCTGCGCGCCCTTTGGTGAGGGCGTTTACGAGCGCTACAAAGCGTGGTGCGACGACTACTTTTATCTGAAGCACCGCGAGGAGACCCGCGGCGTCGGCGGACTCTTTTTTGATGACTTGAACGAAGGCAGCTTTGAAGAGTGTTTTGCGTTTCAGCGCGCGGTGGGTGATAGCTTTCTGGATGCTTACCTTCCCATTGTCGAGCGCCGCAAGCAGGACGCGTGGGGCGAACGCGAGCGTGATTTCCAGCTTTACCGCCGCGGCCGCTACGTGGAGTTCAATCTGGTGTGGGACCGGGGTACGCTGTTTGGCCTGCAAAGTGGCGGGCGCACGGAGTCCATTCTGATGTCCATGCCGCCGCTGGCCCGTTGGGAGTACGCTTTCACTCCCGAGCCGGGCAGCCGTGAAGCGCAACTGCACGACTATTTGGTGCCACGCGATTGGTTGGCCGAGGCCACCCAGCAGAACAACGCCTAAGGAGCTTCGATGACTGACCGCTACTGTGTGTTTGGTAACCCAATCAAACACTCTAAATCGCCGCTGATCCACGGTGAGTTTGCCAGCCAGACTCATCAGGCCATGAGTTACACCGCCGAGCTGGCGCCGGTAGAGGGGTTTGCCGACGCATGGCGGGCGTTTATCGCCGATGGTGGCCGTGGTGCCAACGTGACCGTTCCCTTCAAAGGCGATGCCTTTGCGCTTTGCGATACCCTGAGCCACCGCGCCAAGCGCGCGCAGGCGGTGAATACGCTGATTGTGGGCGGTAACGGGCGTACCTATGGCGATACCACCGACGGTATCGGGTTAGTGCGGGATTTGGCCTATCACCGCGTCCCTCTGGCGGGTAAGCGTGTGCTGGTCATCGGCGCAGGCGGCGCGGTGCGTGGCGTATTGGAACCGCTGCTGGCGGAGCAGCCCAGTGAGGTCGTTATCGTCAACCGCACGGCAGAGAAAGCCGAGCAGTTGGCCCAAGCGTTTGCCGACTTGGGCAATATCCAGGGCGGCGGTTTAGCATCCATCGACGGGCAGTTTGATCTGGTGATTAACGGTACCAGTGCCAGCCTATCAGGCGAGCTGCCGCCGCTGCCGGAGACGCTGTTTGCCAAAGGTGCCTGGGCCTACGATATGATGTACGGTTCAGAGCCGACGGTGTTTCTACAGTGGGCAGGGCCGCGAGGCGCCAAGCTGCTGGATGGTTTGGGAATGCTGGTCGAGCAAGCCGCCGAGTCGTTTTTTCTATGGCGCAACGTGCGGCCTGAAACGGCCAGCGTGCGCACGCTGCTGCGGCAATCGCTCAACTATTAGCCGGTAGGGGGATAGGAGATAGTTGAGGCAATGGGGGCGAACGCCCCCATTCAGGTTGTGCTTGGGCTAACGCGGTTTGGTATAAAACCCCACCATACACATCACCAGCCCCACCACGGATAACAGCATGCCGCCATTCACCAGCAGCGGCGAGCGCTGCAGCCACGACACAAAAGGTTGTGGCGTATCGTAGCAAGCTCCTTCCAGATAGTTCCAGTAGCCGCCCTCAAGCTGGCAGGCGCGAACGTCGCCCAGCTCCCAAAAATAGACGCCCAGCAGTACTAAAATCGGCAGGACTAACAGCAGTAAACCCAAACGGATCATCGAAACCTCTAAGCGCCGCTATGGACGCGGGCAGTTGGGAGTGCGGCCGTTGTTGCGGGCCTGCTCATAACTCGTCAGTGCCCGATCCATGTTGGCTTGGAGGCCCTGAATGCGCTGGCCTTGCCCGGGGTGGGTCGACATCCATACGGGGGGCGCGCCGCCGCCGGTGGCTGCCTGCATGTTCTCCCACAGAGTGACGCTTTCACGTGGGTTGAAGCCTGCTTGGGCCATGAGGTCTAGGCCAATCACATCGGCCTCGCTCTCATGGGCGCGGGAGAATGGTAGTACGATGCCGTACTGAGCGCCCATGCCGAGTACCCCCATCAGCTGCTGGCCACCGGCGGACTGCATGCCGGAGGTGCTGGAGAGTACCGATAGGCCTAATGACGTGGCGCTCTCGGTTGAGGCGCGCTCATTGGCGTGGTTGGCCAGCACGTGACCAATCTCATGACCAATCACAGAGGCTAATTGGTCCTGGGTTGTGGCAATATCCAGCATGCCCGTGTTCACACCCATGTAGCCGCCAGGAAGGGCAAAGGCGTTGGGCTGCTCGGATTCAAACACCCGGATTTGCCAGTCTAACTGCTGCTGCTCGGCAGGCAGTTCCGACACAATGGCATCCGCAATACACTGCACATAGCGCTGGCTTGCCTGGCTCGCAGTGGGCAGCTCCTGCTGGTACTGGGTGAACGCCTGACGGCCCATCTCGTTCAGCTCGCTATCAGAGAGCAGCAATAGCTGCGAGCGACCGGTGGGGGAGGTCGTACAGGCGGCGATTGAGGCGCAGAGCGCCGTAACCGCTAATGGGCGAAGCCAACGCATAGATAGTTTCCTTATAGACGAGTGGGGATCCTTGCACACAAGATAACCACTGGCAGTGGTAAATCAACCCTTATCATAACGCACTCTGAGGATGACGATGGATACTGAATTAAGCCAGCGCCTAGCGCGGTTACTCGATCATGTCGACCACTGGCTGCCGCCAGCGCCCACGCCGGTTGAGTGGGACACCCATGTAGCGGCCATCTGGCAGCGCCACCCACTGGGCGGGCGGTTGGTGCCGGTACCCCCGAGAGACACCATGACGCTGGACGACCTGCTGGGCATTGAGCGCCAAAAGCTGGCGTTGGTCGATAACACCCGGGCATTTTTGCAGGGACTGCCAGCTAACCATGCGCTGCTCTGGGGCTCACGAGGTAGCGGGAAATCGTCTGTGATACGCGCGCTGCTCAATTCACTAGCCGATGAAGGCCTACGGCTGATTCAGGTCGACCGCCATGACCTGGCAAGCCTGCCGCTGCTGGTGGAACAACTGCGTCATCAGCCGCACCGCTTTGTGGTGTATTGCGACGACCTCTCGTTCGAAGGCAATGACGATGCCTACAAAGCGCTGAAGAGTGTGCTAGACGGCGCGCTAACCGGGCCACCAGATAACGTACTGCTCTATGCCACCTCGAACCGTCGTCACCTGCTGCCGGAGTCGATGGATGACAACAGTGGCTCCCGGTTGGTGGGCGAGGAGCTGCACCACGGCGATGCGGTGGAAGAGAAAATCTCGCTGTCAGACCGTTTCGGCCTGTGGTTAGGCTTTCATCCGTTTAGCCAAGCCACCTATCTTGAAGTGTGCGAACACTGGGTGAGTCGTATTGGTGGACAGCAAGAGTGGGATGAGGCCGCCCGTGCGGAGGCGGTACGTTTTGCCACGCTACGCGGTGGGCGCAGCGGCCGGACAGCGTGGCAGTTTGCGGCCCACTACGTAGGCCGCAAACGCCTTCATGAGCGCGGTGAGTAGCGCGCTTGGCAAGACTTAGCGTTGGGGGATGAGCTGCCCGTCGGCGCCCACGTTCAAGCGAATGGTCGGGGTGAGCAGGCCAGCGGGCAGTGTCATGCCCAGGCCGCGCAAATCCCCTGGGGTAATGGCCAGTTCACTGCCTGCAGGCAGCTCCCCTTGGCTGGCGAGTTGGCTGGCCAGCTCTAGCATTGGCGTCATTTGCTGGTGGTCTGCAGCTAGAACATCAAAGGCCACCGGCAGGCGGAGATTGGCGTCTTCCCCAGACGTGAGGGTAACGTTCTGCCCATAATTGCCTTGCACTGGGTCTACGCCAGGCATGTCCAGCGTCCAGCGAAAGCCAGACATCTCCACCGGAGGCATGCCAGCGGGCAGGCCAAGCCCCATCGCCAGGGTGGCTTGCACCGGCAAGCTGCCAGCACCCAGGCTAGAGGCCAGCAAGCTCGATAGATCGCTGGTGTCCAATCCAGCATTGACGCTGTAAGGGCCAATGCGTACGTCCTCAATCCCCAGCGATGTGACCGCCAGACGAAACGCAAACAACCCTGTTTGAGGCAACGCCAAGCAGCCGGTTAGCAGGCTCGCCAGCAGCAGTAAAACCAAGCCGCGTCCGCGACGAAAAGCGTAGTGCATGTACGTCCCTCCTAAGAAGGGCAAGTGTTGATAAGAAAGGATCGGTCGAGCAGGTGACGAAAAGCGTCGCTATTTGAGGGCGGGAGGGGGGCTCTGTCAAGTAGATTCGGTGGTAGTGCCAACAAAAACGCCCGCTGCGTATACAACGGGCGGGGAAGCAAAGTGCCGCGCTTAACGGCGGCTTTTGCGCGCCTCTTTGGTACGGTTAAGCTCGCGCTTTTTGGCTTTCTCTTTATCGCTGGCGCCCGCCATGTTATCGAACGGGTTGTTGCCCGACCGGAACTCAAAGCGCATCGGCGTGCCGCGCACCTTCAACACTTTACGGAAGGTATTGGTCAGGTAGCGACGATAAGCCTCAGGCAGCGATGCTGTCTGGTTGCCATGCACCACAATAATCGGCGGGTTGCTGCCACCCTGGTGAGCCATACGCAGCTTGATGCGGCGGCCGTTGACCATGGGGGGCGGATGCTGGCTTACCGCATCCTGCAGCAGCGTGGTGAGACGGTTGGTCGACCAGTGCGCGTTGGCGGCGTTAAACGCCCGCTCAATGGAGGGGTACAAGTCGCCCACTGCGGTGCCATGCAGCGCGGAAATAAAGTGCAGCTCGGCGTAGTCGGCAAAGCCCAGACGGCGCTTGATGTCGGCGCGCATCTTCTCTTTGGCTTCGCTCTCCAGCCCGTCCCACTTGTTGACCGCCAGTACCAACGCACGCCCTGTGGTGAGCACGTAGTCCAGCAGGTGCAGGTCCTGCTCAACCAAGCCGCTGCGGGCGTCCAATACCATGACGGCCACGTGGCTCTCTTTGATCGCATCCAGCGTTTTGATGATCGAGAACTTTTCGGCGATTTCACGCACGTTCTTACGCCGCCGAATGCCGGCGGTGTCGATCAGCACGTACGGCTTGCCGTTGCGCTCGAAAGGGATTTCGATAGCGTCGCGGGTGGTGCCCGCTTCATCGAATACTACCACGCGCTCTTCACCGAGCAGGCGGTTGACCAGCGTAGATTTACCCACGTTCGGGCGGCCAATCACGCCAATGCGAATGCCTTTGCTGCCTGTATCGGCAGGAATGCTGGCATCCCGTTCGGGGAAGGGTTCAAGCACCGTATCAATCAGCAGCGATACGTTGCGGCCATGAGCGGCGGCAATCGGCCACGGGTCACCCAGGCCCAGTTTCCAGAAATCGGCCATGGCCGAGTGCTCTTCCAGGCCGTCGGTCTTGTTGACCACCAGCCAGGTCTTTTTCTGGTTGACGCGCAGGTGGTTGGCAATCGCTTCGTCGGCGACGTTCAACCCGGCGCGGGCATCGACCAGGAACAGCACGATATCGGCTTCGTCGATGGCCGCGAGGGACTGCTCGGCCATCGCGGCATCGATGCCTTCTTCGTCACCGCTGATACCGCCGGTATCGATGACGGTGTACGCCTTTCCACCCAGCATGCCGTTACCGTATTTACGGTCACGGGTCAGGCCAGGAAAGTCTGCCACCAGCGCATCGCGCGAGCGGGTCAGACGGTTAAACAGCGTCGATTTGCCCACATTGGGGCGACCGACTAATGCAATGACGGGTGTCATGGAGTTACTTCCAGGGTTTCCAGGCGACCATTGTTGGCCTGGACATGAATGGTGCTGCCTTCAGTCACCGGGCGCACGCTAATACCCGAATCATCGATACGGGTGCGGCCGACCAGGTTGCCTTCGCGGGCGTCGATGAGGTGGACATAACCCTCAAAATCACCCACGACGATGCGGCCATCGGCAAAGGCGGGGGCGGTGAGCCAGCGATCTTCCAGGTCATCGTTACGCCAGATCTCTTGGCCGCTGTTGGCGTCCAAGGCAACGATGTGGCTGTCGTCGCTGACCACAAATAAGAAGTCGCCCACCAGAATCGGCGTGTGGCGGCTGGAGAGGTTGGTTTCCCACAGCACACCGCCACGGGTCGCTTCCAGCGCAACCACACGGCCGTTGTAGCTAGTCACGAACAGGAGGCCATCGGGGCTAAGTACTGGCTGGCCAGACAGGTCCACTAGGCGCTCAACGTCGCTACGGCCACGTGGTGTGGCAATCTGCATTTCCCAAAGGGGCTGGCCGCTGCGGTTGTCCAGCGTCGCCAGGCGTCCGTTGGCCGTACCCACGAAGGTGACCGGGTCGATGACCATTGGCGTTCCGGTGCCGCGCAGCGTTAAAGCAGGCTGAGAGCTGGTGTAGACCCAGCGCTCTTCGCCGCTGGCGCGGTCCAGAGCGGTAATTTGGCCGTCCACGCTCTGAACCAGCAGTAGCTGCTGGTTGGCTTGCGGAGCTGCCAGTACTTCGCTGGTGACCCGCGAACGCCAGGCAACGCTACCGTCGCGCTGGTCGAGGGCAATCACTTCACCGTTGCGGGTGCCGAGATAAACTTGGCCGGCAATGGCGTTGAGTGCACTGGAGATGGGAGTATCCAGCTCGACTTGCCACTCACGCTCACCGCTCTGGGCATTGAAGGCGGCTACCAGGCCGTTGGCATCGGCGGCAAACACGGTATTACCCTCGCGTGCCGGTGCAATCGGGTAGCGGGCACGGCCAAAACCGTCGCCAACGCTGCGCCGCCACTGGCTATCCAGTGATGAGGTTTCATTGAAGCTACGCAGCTCTTTGGGGGTGTAGGCAGGCTCACCCTTGCTGGCGCAACCCGCCAGCAAGGCCAGCGCAACGGCGCCCAGTGTGGCACGCATCAGCGAAGTGGAAAAACGTGGTTTTAACAGGCTGTTGGTCATCACTGATTCGCCTCCTCGGCGCCGATATCGTCGAGCTTGAGCTGCACGCCATAAAGCGGCTGGTTCTGCGTTTGGGCAATCTCCAGCGCGGCTTGCCATGCTTCGCGAGCCTGCTCGGGCTGGCCAAGCGCCAGGTGAGCATCGCCGCGTACGTTGGCCTGTTGGGCGGCCAGCGTGTCGGTGATCGGCTGGTCCAATAGCTCCAGTGCCGCCTCGGGGTTGCCTTCGGCTAATTCGATACGCGCCAGCCGCAGCCAGGCCAGGCTTTGAACATAACGGCGTGACGAGCCGTCGGCGACGCTTTCAAGGGCTGCTTTGGCCGCGGCCAGATCGCCTTCCTGCACGGCCAGGCGGGCCTCCAGCAGCTGTGCCAGTTCGGCATACAGGGTGTTGCCGTAGTCGTCGGTGAGCTCATCAATCAGCGTTTGTGCCGCGCTTAACTGATCCCCTTCCAAGGTGGTGCCAGCGGTCATGTTGATGAGCTGCTGGTATCGGGCAGAAGCTGCCTCTGACTTACCCTCTTGGTAGTTCTGCCATGCGTTCCAACCAAAGACGCCCGCCGCAGCGAGAACGGCACCGGCAATCAGCGAGGTCCCGTTCTCTTTCCACCAGCGTTTGACGACTTCTAGCTGCTCTTCTTCGCTTCTCAGCTCCGCCACGGGCGGCCTCCTGTTTCATGGGTCAGCCGCTTTTGCGGCTAACGAGTGTTCATCCGCCCCAGGCATCGCTGGGGGCAGTTACGTTAATGAGACGGTAGGTTAGGCAGTAACTCGCGAAGCGTCTCGGCCAACGCTGCCTGGGCCACCTGCTGCTGCTCGCGGTCATCGCGCAGAAACTTCAGTGTGGCGGTTTGGTTGGCGAGCTCATCCTCACCCAGCAGAATTGCCACCGGCGCGGCGCTCTTGTCGGCCTTTTTCATGCGACTCTTGAAGCTGCCGCCGCCGCAGTGCAGCTGCAGGCGCAGGTCGGGCAGTGCGCTGCGCAGCTGTTCTGCCAGGGTGAGAGCTGCCACGGTGGCGCTGTCATCCATCGGCACTAGATAAGCGTCGCAGCCGCCTAGGGCCTCATCAGGTACCAAGTTGAGCGTTTCCAGCAGTAGTACCAGGCGCTCGATCCCCATGGCGAAGCCCACCGCAGGCGTGGGTTTGCCACCAAGCTGCTCGACCAGACCATCGTAGCGGCCACCGGCACAGACGGTGCCCTGGCTGCCCAGCGCAGTGGTGGTCCACTCGAACACCGTGCGGCAGTAGTAGTCCAGGCCGCGCACCAAACGCGGGTTGACCACGTATGGAATGTCGGCGGCATCCAGCATCGCTTTGAGCTGCTCGAAATGCGCGCGGGACTCATCGTCCAGATGATCCATCAACTGCGGGGCCGCGTTGAGCATCTCGGCCATATCCGGGTTTTTGGAGTCCAGAATGCGCAGCGGATTGCTGGTTAAGCGTCGTTTGGAGTCTTCATCGAGAACGTCTTGGTGCTGCTCAAAGTAGGCCACCAGTTTGTCTCGGTAGGCCGCCCGTGCTTCGGCGGAACCCAGGGAGTTCAGCTCCAGGGTGACGTGCTCCATCAAGCCAAGCTCTTGCCATAGCCGTGCCGAGAGCAGTATGACTTCGGCATCGATATCCGGGCCTTCAAAGCCGTAGGTCTCTACGCCGACCTGATGGAACTGGCGATAACGCCCTTTCTGAGGCCGTTCGTGGCGGAACATCGGCCCTTGGTACCAAAGCCGCTGGGTTTGGTTATGCAGCAAGCCGTGTTCCATTGCCGCCCGCACGCAGCTGGCGGTGCCTTCAGGGCGCAGCGTCAGGCTGTCACCGTTGCGGTCGTCGAAGGTGTACATCTCTTTCTCGACGATATCGGTGACTTCGCCAATCGAGCGGGCAAACAGCGCGGTTTGCTCCACGATTGGCGTACGAATTTCATCGAAGCCGTAGCGGTGCATCAATTGGCGTACTTTGCCCTCAAAAAATTGCCAGCGAGGGCTGTCGCTGGGCAATAGGTCGTTCATACCACGGATGGCTTGAATCTTTTTAGCGGCGGACTTGCTCAATGAAAACTCCTTGTCTGGGCGGCAGCGCGAGGCGCAAGGCGTGCCGCCTGTTGCAGGCAACGCAGGTGTCAAACGCTGCGTGCAATCATGTTCTCTTGCTGCTGCTCTTTCTGGCGTACCTTGTCGCGGATCAGCTTTTCCAGGTCATCTACCAGATGATCGTTGCGCAGCTTACTCGCCGGTTTGCCATCGATGTAGACCAAGTTGGCGGGTGAGCCGCCGGTTAGGCCGATATCGGTCTCTTTAGCTTCGCCGGGGCCGTTGACCACACAGCCAATCACCGAGACATCCAGCGGCGTCATCACATCTTCCAGGCGCTCTTCAAGCTGGTTCATGGTGCTGATGACGTCAAAGTTCTGTCGCGAGCAGCTGGGGCAGGCGATAAAGTTAATGCCCTTGGCGCGCAGCTTCAGGCTCTTGAGCATGTCGAACCCGACCTTGATCTCTTCCACCGGGTCGGCAGCCAGCGAGACGCGGATGGTGTCGCCGATACCGTCCATCAACAGCATGCCTAGGCCAATGGAGGACTTCACTGTGCCCGAACGCAGGCCGCCTGCTTCGGTGATACCCAGGTGCAGCGGCTGCTCGATGCGGGTGGCAAGGTCGCGATAAGCGGCCACCGCCATAAACACATCAGACGCTTTCACGCTGACTTTAAACTCCTGGAAATCGAGGCGGTCCAGGTGGTCAATATGGCGCATGGCAGACTCAACCAGCGCGGCGGGCGTAGGCTCGCCGTACTTCTTTTGCAGATCTTTTTCCAGCGACCCGGCGTTCACCCCGATACGGATTGGAATGCCGTAATCGCGGGCGGCGCTTACCACAGCGCGTACGCGATCTTCCCGGCCAATATTGCCGGGATTGATGCGCAGACAGTCAACGCCTAGCTCAGCGACGCGCAGGGCGATTTTGTAATCGAAATGAATGTCGGCAACGAGGGGGATGGCTACGCGCTGCTTGATTTTGCCGAAGGCTTCAGCGGCGTCCATATCCGGCACAGAGACGCGTACGATATCTGCTCCGGCTTTTTCCAACTGCTGGATCTGGCCGACGGTGGCGTCCACATCCAGGGTATTGGTGTTGGTCATGCTCTGTACGGAAATCGGCGCATCGCCGCCCACGGCCACATTGCCAACATGAATTTGGCGTGACAGACGGCGTTTAATCGGAGAAGGGGCGTGCATAAGACGAGTCACTCTCCCAGGGTAAAGCGGGCAACGTTATTGGTACCGGCGCGCTCGGCAAGGTTGACGAGCTCACCTTGGTAGCGCAGTTCTACACCGGTGGCGTTGCCGACGGTTAAACGAAAAGGCGGTTCGCCCTCAACGCTCGCGGTGGTGCCGGGGGTTTGTAGACCGACAAACACACGCTGGTTGTTGGCATCGAAAATCTCTGTCCAGGACTGCTCGTTAAACGTCAGCTCCAGCAAGTTGGGGTTAGCAGCGGGGGCGGCATTGGCCACCTCTTCAGCAGGCGCCTCAGCTACATCGGTCGCTGCGTCGGCGTCAACCGCCGGGGCCGCAGGTTCGTCGCTAGCGGCAGCGGTTGGCTCATCGTTGTCAGCAGCGGGCGCACTGCTATCGCTAATATCGCTGTCGGCGGGCTCGCCGCTGACCACATCGTTAGTCAACTCCTCCGTTGCGGCGGGCTCATCAGGTGTGACCACCGGAGTAGGCTCTGGAGCTGGCTCGGGTTCGCTGATGGACGCTTCGTTCTCTTCCATAGCGGGTGAGGCGCCGATGCTCGGCGGCTCGCTGCCACCTCTGCTTTGCCACCAAGCAACCGTCACGGCAATCAGCCCGGCAATCACCAGCAGAGTGACTAACTTAAAGAGCCATGCGCCTACTTTGGATGGCGGCTTAGTCACGGTAACCGGGGCCACCTTGCGTTCGGCATCACGGGTGCCGTGGCGAGCCTGGTAAGCCTCAAGCACCACACGTTCGTCCATGCCTAAATATTTGGCATAGGCGCGCAAGTAGCCGCGACGATACGCAGCGACGGGAATCTCTTCGTAATTATCGCGCTCTAGGCCATCCACCACAGCAGGGCGCAGGTTCAGTGCTCGGGCGGCATCCGTCAGCGGGACGCCCAGCGATTCGCGTTGACGAGAAAGCAACTCACCGGGGGTTGCTGTGCTGTGGGCCGTAGTAACACTATCTTGTAACTGTGTGTCGCTCATAGCTGAGCATCCTTCAATAATGTGGTGATCAGGGCGGCAATCAGTTGTTTAGCAAGCGCTGGTAGTCGGCAGCCGCGGCGTCGTCACCGCGGGCGAGGGCGACATCAATCGCCAGTTCCAGTGCCGCTGGGTCTGGGCCGGCTAACTGCAGATAGTTCTGCAGCGGTGCCCAGGCCTGATCATAATTGCCCTGTGAAACTTCCAGTTCGGCTAACATTAAATACCCGCGTGGGTTGCGCGGGTCGATACTTTGCGCGCGTTGCAAACGTTCGCGCGCTTTATCAAATTCATCTATTGCCAAATAGCACTGCCCCAGGTTGGTAAATAGCTGGGCACGATTGGCGTACTGGGCATCCTGAGATGCTATTTCTAACTGTTCGCAGGCCTGTGAAAACTGTGCCTGCTGATACAAAAACGCGGCGTAGTTGTTACGCGCGCGAGTAAACGAGGGCGCTGCATTCAACGCCTGCTGGAAGTAGCGGTTGGCTAGATCACTCTCTCCCTGCTGTTGATAGACCAGCGCGAGCGCCTGAAGTGCCTCAGGGTGGCGCGGGTCCAGTTCAAGAGCACGATCAAGGGCATTCAACGCGCGGGGCAGGTTATCACGCTCTAGGTAGGCGACGCCAAGCTGGGTGTAGGCTTCTGCCGCGTCGGGGTTGGCGTCGTCACTGATCCCTTGGCCAGAGGTGGCGCAGCCCGCCAGCAGCAGGCTGCCAGCAAGCACGGACAGCATGGGCATCCTAAAAAGGGTAATGCGCCTGCGGTGACCGATCATCTACGCCCTCTTAAGTCGAAACTATTGAGCCAGTGCTGCAAGGTGGATGCTTTGTAAGCACCCGGCAAAAGCGTGTCCATCAAAGCGCTGTGTCAGGTGGATGTCAAGACAGCAGCGATTAGTCAGCGTCAAGCTGAACGGACTGAATGTAGCGTGCGCTACGCTTGGTACGGTCTTTTACGCGGCCCACTAGCTGACCACAGGCGGCATCAATATCGTCGCCACGGGTCATGCGCACGGTAGCGTTGTACTCTAAGTCGTACAGCCACTGTTGGAAGCGCATCACTTGGTTACGCGATGGCTTCTCGTAACCTGAGTTCGGGAAAGGGTTAAACGGAATCAGGTTGATTTTACACGGCAGCTCTTTGAGCAAAGCGGCCAGTTGTTCGGCGTGCTCTTGCTGATCGTTGACGTCTTTGATCAGCGTGTACTCAATCGTGACCTGACGGTTATCTGGGCACTTGGCCAGATAACGGTGGCAGGCATCCAGCAGCGCACGAATATTGTACTTACGGTTGATCGGTACTAGCTCGTTGCGCAGCTCATCGGTGGAGGCGTGCAGCGAGATAGCAAGGCTCACATCTATCTCATCGCCCAGCTTGTCAATCATCGGTACAACACCCGATGTGGAGAGCGTGACGCGGCGCTTGGAGAGCCCGTAACCGTTATCGTCGAGCATCAGCTTCATGGCGGGCACGACGTTATCGAAATTGAGCAGCGGTTCGCCCATACCCATCATGACCACGTTGGTCACCGGGCGATTGGCGGTATCACGGCGCGGGCCAACACTGCGTTGGGCAACCCACACCTGGCCGATAATCTCGGCGGCGGTTAAGTTACGCTGGAAGCCCTGTTTACCGGTAGAGCAGAAGCTACAGTCCAGCGAACAACCCACTTGGGAAGAGACACACAGCGTGCGCCGCTTACCGTTTTCAGCGGGAATCAGCACCGTTTCTACGTAGCTGCCATCCTCAACCTCTAACACCCATTTACGGGTACCGTCGCTGGAAGTGCCTTCGTAGACAACGCCCGGGCCGCGAATTTCAGCGACTTGGGAGAGCTTGTCGCGCAGCGGTTTCGACAGGTTGGTCATCGCCGTGAAGTCGTCGATGCCTTCCTGGTGAATCCACTTCATTACCTGAGTGGCGCGGAATTTCTTTTCGCCAATTGATAAAAAGAAAGCTTCCATCTGCTCGCGGGAAAGCCCCAGCAGGTTCTGGCGTGCCGGTGCCGCTTGTTGAGCAGTCGCGCTGTCAGGAGTCGTGTTGGGGGCAGGCGTATGTTGAGCTACGGTGGTGGTCATGGTGGTCAGCGTTCAGAAAGAGGCGGGGGCAAAGCCCCCGCGAAAATGGCCGGCAACGAAGGTTGAAACGGCGGCGCTTGGTTTAGCGCGGGCAGATTTCGTCGTTACCGAAGAAGTAGCTAATTTCGCGCTCAGCGCTTTCCGGAGAATCAGAGCCATGGACAGCGTTGGCGTCGATTGTTTCCGCAAAGTCAGCGCGAATGGTGCCCGGAGCGGCTTCTTTCGGGTTGGTAGCACCCATCAGCTCACGGTTTTTAGCGATGGCGCCTTCGCCTTCCAGCACTTGTACCACTACCGGACCAGAGGTCATGAAGCCAACCAGGTCTTTGAAGAAGGGACGCTCTTTGTGCTCGGCGTAGAAGCCACCAGCCTTCTCTTCGGAGAGGTGCATCATTTTAGCGGCAACGACCTTCAGGCCCGCTTTTTCAAAGCGTGCAATGATCTCGCCAATGGCATTTTTAGCAACGGCATCGGGCTTGATGATGGAAAGAGTACGTTCAGTCGCCATGCAGAAATCTCCTTAAAAGGGATAAAGCAGAAATTGCCGCCCCGGAAAGCCGGGGCGGCGCAGGAAAAAAGTGGTCGGCTAGGGCCGTATGTTGCATCGGCTGCCGAGTGGCCGCGATTATAGCGCCTCCCGGGGGGTATGAATACCGGTGATATGCGCAACAGCCACGGCGGATAGCTTAGACTGTGAAGCTTTCACCGCAGCCGCACTGATCTTTTACATTGGGGTTGTTGAAGCGGAAAAAGCGATTCAAGCCTTCGTTGACGTAATCCACTTCGCTGCCGTCTAGCATCTCGACGGCATCAGGAGCCACGTAGACGCTTGCGCCGTGATCTTCGAAACGCACATCGTCATCCTGTGCTTCATCGGCAAAATCAAGCACATAGCTGTAGCCGGAACAGCCGCTGGGTTTAACGGATACCCGCAGGCCTAGACCCTGGCCGCGCTCGTCGAGCACACGCTGAATTTGTTCAGCTGCAGCGGGCGTAATGTTTAGTGTTGCCATGGAGCGTTCTCCTTTAAGAAGTCGTTAGCAGTGCGTCAGGAGAGCGTCAGCCGCCTAACGTGCGGTCGCACGTAAGCCGCTCACCGCGTGGCGCAGTAGGGTTAATGCGTGGTCGATATCGGCCTCTTGGGTAAAGCGCCCAAAGCTAATACGCAGCGATGAGAGCGCGAGCCGACGGGGCGTACCAATGCCCAGTAGTACATAAGACGGGTCAACGCTTGCCGAGTTGCAGGCAGAGCCGGTAGACACGGCCACATCCCGAAGCGCCATCAGCAGTGCCTCGCCATCCACGCCTTCAAACGCCAAGTTCAAGATGTTGGGAACGGCGTTCTCCAGTGGGGAGTTGGGGATGATGCCTTCCAGGTTTGATAAGCCGCTTAGAAAGCGTTCGCGTAGCGCCGCAATATGGGCCTGATCCGCATCCTGCTGCTGTTGCATGACGTTAAACGCTTCACCCATCCCGGCAATCTGATGAGTCGGCAGCGTGCCGGAGCGCATGCCGCGCTCGTGGCCGCCACCATGAATGAGTGCCTCGACGCGAATATCTGGGTGGCGTTTCACATACAGAGCGCCGACCCCTTTAGGCCCGTAGGCTTTGTGGCCTGATAGCGACATCAAATCAATATGCTGAGCGACCACGTCGAGCGGAATACGCCCCACCGCCTGGGCGGCATCGGTGTGGAACGCCGCCCCGAACTCATGGGTGACTTCCGCTAGGGCGGCAATATCATGAATGCTGCCTAGCTCATTATTCACCGCCATTAGCGATACCAGTGCCGTGTCGTCGCGCATGGCGGCACGCAGTTGCTCAGGGGTGATGCGTCCATCGCGCCCTGGGGTTAGCCAGGTGATCTCGAAGCCTTCGCTCTCCAGTGCCTTGGCGGTGTCTACCACCGCTTTATGCTCAATGCTGGAAGTGACAAGGTGCATGCCACGTTCGCGGTTAGCACGCATAAAGCCAATTAGCGCTAGGTTATTGGCTTCGGTGGCGCCGCTGGTCCAGACGATTTCACGCGGATCAGCGCCGATCATATCGGCCACTTGGCGGCGCGCCTGTTCCACCACCTGCTCGGCCTGCCAGCCCAGCATATGGCTGCGGGAAGCGGGGTTGGCGAACAGCTGGTCTACCGTGAGGTAGCGCTGCATCACCTCAGCCACACGACCATCGACCGGCGTCGTGGCGGCATAATCGAGATAAATGGGCAGAGAGGGAGTGGAGGTCATCGTCATAGATTCCAGCGTGCAGTAAATACCTTCAGGGGGAAGACGCGAGGATGCCAGCATCGACCCGCTGTTTTTGCCGGGTAGCGATGCGGATCACATCAGGGCGCTGTATCAACTGCGCCAGCGTAATATCGTCGAGAAAACTGCGAATTTGACCGGATAGCTCGCACCATAAATGGTGCGTTAAACAGGTATCGCCCTGCTGGCAGTCGGATAGCCCCTGGCAGCGGGTCGCGTCGACGGTTTCGTTGACTGCATCAATCACCAGAGAGACGCTGATCTCCTCGGGTGCTTTGGCCAGTAGGTAACCGCCACCCGGCCCGCGCACGCTGCTAACTAGCCCCGCCCGGCGCAGCCTTGCGAAGAGTTGCTCCAGGTAAGAGAGCGAGATCTCCTGTCGCAGGGAGATATCTCCCAGGCTGGTAGGGCCGCTGGGGGCGTTAAGCGCCAAATCCAGCATGGCCGTAACGGCGTAACGGCCTTTTGTCGTCAAGCGCATAGCAGGTACCCCTCGTCGCTGAGCTTTCAGCGCGCTGGCAGCAAATGTTGCGCCATTATGGAAATCCTGAGTGCTTTGGTCAACTATTGCGCGTGGTGCTGCTTTCCGGTGATGGGCTGCTGCGTTCCTGGGCAGTATGACCAAGGCCAGGGCAGCCGGTATCGTTTTCATCCAGAATATCGGCAAAGTCCTCATCTCGCAGAGCCGGTAACTGGCCATCGCGGTAGTTGGCGTCGAGCTTGCGAAGCGTTGAGCACATGCGCTCGATACGCTCGTCCACGGCGTGCATATGATCGAGCATGGCCTGCATCGAGCGCGCCACCGGGTCGGGCATGTCTTGGCTGACGCCATAGGCATCGAAACCAAACTTCTGGCAGATGGCTTCCCGGCGGGCCGGGTCGATATCCAGCGCCTCTTCCATATCCGGGGCGGCGCGTTTGACGATTTTGCCGGGGATGCCGACCACCGTTGCTCCCGCTGGCACCTCTTTTGTAACTACCGCGTTAGAGCCAATTTTGGCACCTGCGCCCACGGTAAACGGCCCCAGTATCTTGGCGCCGGCACCAACAATCACACCATCTTCCAGCGTAGGGTGACGTTTGCCTTTGTTCCAACTGGTGCCGCCTAGCGTCACGCCTTGGTAGAGCGTGACGTTATCGCCCACCTGTGCGGTTTCACCAATCACCACGCCCATGCCATGGTCGATAAAAAAGCGCCGCCCAATGGTTGCGCCTGGGTGGATTTCAATGCCAGTGAGCCAGCGGGAGAAGGTCGATAGCGTTCGTGCTAGCCACTTAAAGTTCTTTTTCCACAGCCAGTGGCCGCAGCGGTGCAGCAACAGGGCGTGCAGGCCGGGATAGTTGGTCAGCACCTCAAGAAAATTACGTGCCGCCGGGTCGCGGTCAAATACGCTATTGATGTCTTCACGCAGGCGTTGAAACATGGGTGATCCTTGGGCGTTAAGGGAGGCAGCAGTAATACAGTATTGGAATATGGTGAGTGCAAAGCGGCAGTCGAAAAGACGATGTTGGGGCGCGTTGTTGTAACTTCAAGTTTAGGCCATTGCCGCTTTGCTGGCGCCTCTTGTGATTAGTACGCCGTTATGTGCTACGCGGATGTGTCGGCGTTCTCTTGGTTCACACTACCGGTTCCACTCTTTTTAGCGGATTTTTCAGTCGCCGAGAGGATGCCGCGCAGAATGTTCATCTCCATCTTTTCAGGCCGTGCCCGTAAATAGAGGCGTCGCAGGCGTGCCATGAGCTGGCGCGGCAGGGCAGGGTCGTGAAACTCGATGGCGATTAGCGTGCGCTCTAAGTGCTCGAAGTAGCGCTCAAGCTCTTCGTGGGTTGCTAGCTCGTCATTATCATCGGCAGCAGTTGGGGCATCTGCCTGGCTTAGCCACGCCATGCGACACTCGTAGGCCACCACTTGAACCGCCGCGGCAAGGTTGAGCGAGCTAAAATCGGCGTTGGTCGGAATATGCACATGGGCATGGCAGCGCTGCAGCTCGGCGTTGGTTAAGCCGCTGTCTTCACGGCCAAACACCAGCGCCACACGGGCATTTTCTGGCTGGCATTCGCCGGGTAGGCGCTCGGCAAGTTCCCGAGGCGAGATCATCGGCCAGGGCAGCGTGCGCGAGCGGGCGCTGGCGCCAACAGCTAGCGTGCAATCGGCCACGGCTTCTTCAAGTGTGGCATGCACTGTAGCTTGGTGAAGTAGATGGTCGGCACCTGAGGCGCGAGAAATACTGTCTTGGGTGATCACATCGCAGCGAGGAGCGACCAGGGCTAAATCAGCTAAGCCCATGTTGTGCATGGCGCGTGCCACGCCGCCAATGTTGCCAGGGTGGCTGGTGCCAATTAAAACAATTCGGATGCGCTCAAGCATAGTAGGCCCGGTTCATGTGCGTAAAACGCGCAGTTTAGCATGAGTCGATGGCATGCCCGAGGGGCCTCTGTTAGAATTGCCCGCCAAAAGGCGTATTGCGCCTGAACCGTTCTTTAACATCACTGTGACAAGGCCCGATCATGAATCCGATGGTCCAATTTACGCTGCGCGCCGCGCGTGGCGCTGTTGAACACTTTTTACGCGTTCGCGAACGTATCGAAAACGCCCATGAGGAATTTAACCTCGACCGCTTGCTGGAAGACACGGCGCGTAAAGCCGAGGCGACCATCATTCAACAACTGCAGCGTGGCTACCCTCTGCACGGCTTCTCTGGCCGCTATACGCCCTATAAAGCGGGTGAAGGCGAAGGTGAAAATACCGTATGGAAAATTGAACCGCTGCACGGCTACTCCAACTTGGCGGTAGCAGGTAAGGGCTTTGCACTCTCAGTGGTGTGTCTCGTTAAAGGTCGCCCCGAACACGCGGTGGTGATCTCTCCCTTTGGTGATGACGAATATATCGCCAGTCGCGGCCGCGGCGCTCAGCACAACGACAAGCGCATGCGGGTTAGCAAACCAACCGCTATTCCTGCCACACGCATGGCGATGAGCCTGCCAGAAACCTGGCTGCGCCCGAGTCATCTGCCTGCTTACTTAACCATTACCCAGCAGCTTGCGCCGCAGGTAGAAACCCTGGTAGCGACCGGCAGCGGCCTGCTGGATATGTGCGAGCTGGCCGCAGGACGTGTAGACAGCGTCTTTGTGCTGGGCCTAGAAGAGCAGGATATGCAGGTAGGTACGCTGCTGCTAAAAGAAGCGGGCGCGCTGATGGGTACCCCGGACGGCAAGCCGACCGTGAATGCCGAAAGCCAACTGATGGCCGCTGGCCCGCGTCTCTACAAAGCGCTGATTAAACAGCTGGCGCCGCACTTTTAATCACTGGCGGCGCGGTCGCGCTGCGTAGTGAGTAGTGAGTGGTGAGTGGTGAGTGGTGAGTAGTCACTAAAATGGTAGTAAAAAGGCCCTGCCGGGTAATCCCGGCAGGGCCTTTTCGTTGGCTGCTTTTGCGTGCTTACGGCAGCTCTTCCTCCTCTTCATCCACTTCTTTCTTGGTGGGAATCAGGTCTTCCCGAGAGAGTTTCAGCGGAATCAACAGGGCACCGGAGATATAGATAGACGAGAACGTACCCACCACGATACCCACCAGCAGGGCAATCGCGAAGTTCTCGATCATATCGCCACCGAGCAGCAGCAGCGCTAGCAGTACCAGCACGGTTGTGCCTGAGGTGGCTAATGTGCGCGACAACGTAGCGTTAATCGCCTCGTTGAAAATCTGCGGCATATCGTCGATACGCGAGGTGCGGATCGTCTCGCGGATGCGGTCATACACGACGATGGTGTCGTTCAGCGAGTAGCCGATGACCGCCAGAATGGCTGCCAGCACCGTTAGGTCGAAGTCGAGCTGGAACAGCGCGAACACGCCTACGACGATGATTACGTCGTGCAGCAGGGCAAGCAGGGCACCGATGGCGAACTTGTACTGGAAGCGTAGGGCCACATAGAGCATGACCACGCCCAGTGCCACGAGCAGCCCCAGACCGCTCTGGTCGCGAAGCTGGTCGCCTACCTGAGCGCCAACAAACTCAGCGCGCACGAGGTTAACGCTGTCACCATTGGCACGTAGTAGTTTGACGACTTCATTACCCACATCGCCATCAAATGCTTGCTGTAGGCGAATCAATACTTCTGTAGAGGCACCAAAGGTCTGTACCGATACGTCTTGGAAACCACTGTTTTCCAGCAGTTGGCGAATGGCGTCCAGCGACGGAGCCGCGCCATAGCGTACCTCAATCAGCGTGCCGCCAGTAAAGTCCAGGCCCAGGTTGAGCTGTTGGAAAACAATGGCGCCAATAGAGACAATCAGCATCACCGCCGAGACGATAAACGCAAGGTTGCGCCGTCCCATAAAGTCGATGCGCAGTTGTGATAGGGGTTTCATTACCACCTCTTAAATTCTGTGCTGAGCGCGTGTTGTGATCTCATCGATATCAGATCCACAGCTTTTTGACGTGCTTGCCACCGTAGGCCAGATTGACCATGGCGCGCGTGACCAGCAGCGCAGTGAACATCGACGTCAAAATGCCGATAGAGAGCGTAACGGCAAAGCCTTTTACCGGGCCGGTGCCAATCGAGAACAGAATCACCGCCACCAGCAGCGTGGTGATGTTGGCATCCACAATCGAGGTGAACGCCCGTTCATAACCCGCGTAAATAGCTTGCTGAATCGACATGCCGTTGCGCAGTTCTTCGCGTATCCGCTCAAAGATAAGCACGTTGGCGTCCACCGCCATGCCCAGCGTCAACACGATACCGGCAATACCGGGTAGCGTGAGCGTAGCGCCCAGCATCGACATCACGGCGACTAGCAGTGTGAGGTTGAGCGCCAGGGCGATGTTGGCAAAAACGCCGAATACCTTGTAGCGCACCAGCATAAACAGCACGACTAGCAGCAGGCCGATCTGCACCGATAGCAAGCCGCGCTCGATGTTTTCAGCGCCTAGGCTTGGTCCAATGGTGCGCTCTTGCACGAAGTAAATCGGCGCGGCGAGCGAGCCGGAACGCAGCAGCAGAGCGAGTTCGGCGGCTTCGGTGGGGGAATCAAGGCCGGTGATGCGGAAGCTGTTGCCCAGTGCACTTTGAATGGTCGCCAAGCTGATCAGGCCGCGCTCGGTATACGGTTCGCGAACAATGGTCTCTTCGCCGGTTTCCGGATCGACTTCGATGCGGTCTTCGCTCTTATGCTCGATAAACAGCACCGCCATATTGCGGCCAATGTTGGTGCGCGTGGCGCGGTTCATCAGCGTACCGCCGGTGCCGTCCAGGTTGATGTTGACCTGAGGGCGACCGTTTTCGTCGAAGCTGTTGCTGGCGCTGGAAACGCTGTCACCAGTAATGATCACATCGCGCATCAGCTCCGCTGAGCGGGCCGGGTCGTTACGAAACTCGAAGCGTTCGGTTTCGGCATCCGGTGTATCGTGGCGCGCCTCGAGACGAAACTCGAGGTTGGCCGTCGCACCGACGATCCGCTTGGCGGCCACGGTGTCCTGTACGCCGGGTAGCTCGACCACGATTTGGCTCGGCCCTTGGCGCTGTACCATGGGCTCGGCCACGCCTAGCTCGTTCACGCGGTTGCGCAGCGTGGTCAAGTTCTGGTTGATCGCGTAATCCTGAATTTCGTTGACCGTGACATCGCTCAGCGTCATGACCAGGCTCGAAGCGCGGCCATCCCCTTCGCTGGTGTATTCGAAGTTGGGGAAGTCGCGACTGATCAAACGGCGGGCGGCGTCGCGGTCTTCGCTGCTGGCGAAGTCGATCGACAGCGAGCGGTCGTCGATGGTGGTGTTGCGGTAGCGAATACGCTCGCTGCGCAGCAGTTCGCGGATGGCGCTGGCGTTCACCTCAAGGCGCTGGGCCAGCGCGGCGTCCATATCCACTTCCAGTAGGAAGTGAACGCCACCGCGTAAATCAAGGCCCAGCGTCATCGGGGAAGCAGAAAAAGCTTGCAGCCAGCCAGGTGTCGCATCGGCAAGGTTGAGCGCCACGGTCGCGTTGGGGCCAAGCACTTCGGCGGCAATATCCCGCGCGTCGAGCTGGTCATCGTCGCTTTGCAGACGAATCAGCCATTGACCATTGTTCTCTTCAACGGCTTTGACGGCGATATCGCGCTCGCTGAGCGCTTCTTCAACGCGGGTAATTTGCCGTTCATCCAGGGCGTTGCCTTGGGCATCGCTAACCTGAATGGCGGGATCTGCGGGGAATAGATTGGGAAGCGAGTAGATAAGGCCAGCCACCAGGACGACCAGTATCAGCAGATACTTCCACAGGGGGTAACGGTTGAGCATGCAAGCCCTGCCTTCAATTACAAACGGAATCGCTGTGCACAGACAGGCTGGGCACAGCAACGTTCACCATCGACGCTACCATGTCACCCCTGCCGGGGTGGCTGGCACTGGGTCGGCAGGGGGGGAGTGCAAGCGTTAGATGGACTTAATGGTGCCTTTAGGCAGTACGGCAGCCACGGCGTTCTTCTGCACGTTGACTTCGGTACCTTCAGAGACTTCCAGGGTCAGGAACTCGTCGCTGACTTTGGTCACGCGGCCAACCAAACCGCCGCCAATCACGACTTCATCGCCCTTGGCTAGACCCGATACCAACTGCTTGTGCTGCTTGGCACGTTTGGCTTGCGGACGCCACAGCAGGAAGTAAAAGATCAGCACGAAGCCGACCAGCATGACGATTTGCGCGATGCCACCGCCAGCGGCGGCTTCTTGGGCATGGGCTGGTGAGATGAAGAAATCCAGCATTGCAGGGAACTCCTGGGTTAGAACACTCAATGGGTGAGTGGGTCATGCCACCCGCAACGGCGGGCGGCCATAAAAGGATTAGGACTCAGCGCCCGCAAGGGGTGGCACCGGGAGGCCGCGCCTTGCGTAGAAGCTTTCCACAAAGGTCGTCAATGTACCCGCTTCGATTGCCGCGCGCAAATCAGCCATCACCCGCTGGTAGTAGCGCAAGTTATGGATGGTATTGAGCATGGAACCGAGCATTTCATTGCAGCGATCCAGGTGGTGCAGATAGCCACGGGAGAAGTTCTGACAGGTGTGGCAATCGCACTCTTCATCCAGCGGACGGGTATCGAAACGGTGCTTGGCGTTGCGGATCTTGACGGTGCCTTCGGAGGTGAACAGGTGGCCGTTACGCGCGTTACGCGTGGGCATCACACAGTCGAACATGTCCACCCCGCGACGTACGCCTTCGACGAGGTCTTCTGGCTTGCCCACGCCCATCAAGTAACGGGGCGTGTCGTCGGGCATCCAAGTGGGTAGGTAGTCGAGGACCTTGATCATCTCCTCTTTGGGCTCGCCCACCGAGAGGCCGCCAATGGCCAAGCCATCGAAGCCGATCTCCAAAAGCCCCTTGAGCGAGCGCTCACGCAGCTCTGGGTGCATGCCGCCCTGGATGATGCCGAACAGGGCAGAGGGCGAGTCGCCGTGGGCATCGCGGGAGCGCTTGGCCCAGCGCAGCGACAGCTCCATGGATTTTTCGGCCTCCTCAAAGGTGGCCGGGTAGGGGGTGCACTCGTCAAAGATCATCACCACGTCAGAGCCCAGCGAGCGCTGAACCGCCATGGACTCTTCCGGCCCCATGAACACTTTGCTGCCATCCACCGGCGAGCGAAAATGCACGCCCTGCTCGGTAATCTTGCGCATTTCGCCCAGTGAGAACACTTGGAAGCCGCCGGAGTCGGTGAGGATTGGTTTATCCCACTGGGCAAAGTCGTGGAGGTCGCCGTGGGCTTCGATCACATCGGTGCCGGGGCGCAGCCAGAGGTGAAAGGTGTTGCCCAGGATGATCTCGGCGCCAATCTCTTTGACCGACTCGGGCGTCATGCCCTTGACCGTGCCGTAGGTGCCGACCGGCATGAACGCAGGGGTTTCCACCGTGCCACGGGGGAAGTGCAAACGGCCACGACGCGCGCGGCCATCCTCGGCTAGGCGCTCAAAGCGCATAAAGCATTCGTTTCGCATCACAATAACTCGTTGTTCAATCGGTAAGCGCGTCGGTTAGCGGGTCAGCAGCATCGCATCGCCGTAGCTGAAGAAGGCGTAGCGCTCTTCAACTGCCGTGCGGTAGGCCTGCATGATGTGCTCATAGCCCGCGAACGCCGATACCAGCATCAATAGGGTGGATTCGGGTAGATGGAAATTGGTAATCAGAGCATCCACGCAGCGCCACTCGTAGCCGGGGTAAATGAAGATGTCGGTATCGCCACTGAACGGCGCTATCTGGCCATCGCTACTTTTCATGCAAGCGCTCTCCAGGCAGCGAACGCTCGTCGTTCCCACGGCGATCACGCGTTTACCGGCGGCTTGCGTCTCGCGAATCTGTTGGCAGGTCGAGTCGGTCACCTCGATCCACTCGCTGTGCATGTGGTGTTCGAGGATGTTGTCCACCCGCACCGGCTGGAAGGTGCCCGCACCAACGTGCAGCGTCACGAAAGCACTGTTGATGCCTTTTTCGGCTAGGGCGTCCAGCAGCGGCTGGTCGAAGTGAAGGCCAGCGGTAGGTGCCGCAACGGCACCATCGCGGCGGGCGTAGACGGTTTGGTAGCGCTCGCGGTCGCTCAGCTCGTCTTCCCGGGTGATATAGGGCGGCAGCGGCATATGGCCGTGCTTTTCCAGCAGCGCGATCATTGGCGTGTCGCCTAAAAAGCGCAGCTCGAATAGGGCGTCGCGGCGGCCTTCGACCACGGCGTGGATGTCGCCTTCGAAAATCAGCTCAGTGCCCGGCTTGGGCGACTTGCTTGAGCGGATATGCGCCAGCCCCCGGTGGCTATCCAGCGGGCGCTCCAGCAGCATTTCTACCTTGCCGCCGCTGGCCTTATGGCCATGCAGGCGGGCGGGAATCACGCGGGTATCGTTAAACACCAGCAGGTCGCCCGGCTCAAGTAGGTCCAGCAGGTCAGGAAAGCGGCGATGAGCCAGCGCGCCGCTTTGACCATCCACACACAGTAAGCGGCAATCACTGCGCTGCTCGGACGGATAGCGGGCAATTAGCTCATCGGGTAGCTCGAAATGGAAGTCCGCACGCTGCATGTGAATAAGCTCTTTTCAGTGGTCAAACAAGCCGCCTAGGATAGCGCTTTAGGTCGATAAAGTCAGCGATATGATTGACTTGACGGGCGATCTGCGTATAATTCGCCTCCATTGCCGGTGTGGCGGAATTGGTAGACGCAGCGGATTCAAAATCCGCCGCCTTTACGGGTGTGCCAGTTCGAGTCTGGCCACCGGCACCAAATTCAAGGGCCTAGTGTTTATCGCTAGGCCCTTTTTTTATGCGCGATGATCTTGTTTTTCTACAGGCTAGTCGCGGTAGGAGCTTGGTTGCTAGCGCCTTGCGTTAGTTTTTAGTTGGTGTGGTGCTGGTTATTATGCGTTTAGCCGTTTTATAGTGAAGGCTTATTTCTAGTATCCATTTAACGGTATGCCCATGGCCCAGTTTGAGCTGCATAGCCGCAATTTGGCCCCAGAGCAGGTGGCGCACTCCCACGATTTCCACCAGCTAATCCTGGCGACGTGTGGCGTTACCGAGCTTGCCATGGAAGGCCAAGGGGGGCGGGTCACCGCTCGCCGTGGCTGTTTGATCCCTTCGTCGCGCCATCACGAGTATCAAGGCGATGGCAGCAATCGAACGCTGGTGCTGGATATCCCTGTGCAGCACTTAGCCACCTTGGAAAAGGGTAGTGAGATTGAGCGCTTATTCGATAAGCCGCGTTTCTTTACCGTTCCACCTGCTTTAAATCAGCTCACCCATGCGCTTGCGCATCAGCTTGACCAATGCCCAGCACTGCAAAATGAGATCGCTGTGTTGCTACTGCGGGCGCTCTATATGTACCTGCAAGACGCGCCAAAACAGACGGCCGACCAGCTCGGGGTGCGCTGTATCAGTGAGCGGCTTGATCTAGAGCGGTTGGATGCCTGGCTAGACCAACATTTGGCGGATGAAGTGCGCGTTGAGCAGCTAGCGGCCCTGTGTGCATTAAGCCCTGGGCACTTTTATAGCTGCTTTCGTGAATTAACCGGGGTGACGCCGCTGGCCTATGTACAGCGCAGGCGGTTAGATCATGCGCGCACGATGGTTCGCCATAGCGCGCTGAGTCTTGGCCACATTGCCATGCTGGTGGGCTTTCGCGACCAAGGCAGCTTCTCCCGCGCCTATCGTCGTTACTTTGAGATTTCCCCCTCTTCTGACAGATAACGCCTGAACACGCTGCCTGCCTGACTTGCGGGCAAATTTGCCAGAGTTTCGGGCAAGCACACCCTTTTGCATCGTCGTAGTCTCAAGAGGATCCCCACCTTCCTTGGAGAGACCCCATGGGCGTGACCTATCAAGACAGCAATACTCGCATGAGCCAAGTGGCGATTCATAACGGCACGGTATACCTCGCAGGCCAAGTGCCAACGGATACCACCGCCGATATGCGTGGGCAAACTGAGCAAGTGCTTGCACGTATCGACCAACTGCTGGTGCAAGCGGGGACATCCAAAGAGCACCTAATTTCTGCTCAAGTGTGGGTCACCAGCATGGCGGAGTTCGATCAAATGAACCAAGCTTGGGATGCCTGGGTAGTGCCTGGCCGCCCGCCGGTGCGCGCCGCCGTGGAAGCCAAGCTGGCCAAGCCTGAGTGGAAGGTGGAAATCATGGTCATCGCTGCGCTGCTGGAGGCTTGATATGCAGGTCGTCTCGGCAGCGGAAGTCGCGCAATACTTAACTTGGCAGGGAGTCATTGACCGCTTACGGCACACCTTTGTGAACGGGGTAGAGTCGCCTCCTCGCCACCATCACGCCATGTACCGGCCAGATGGTGAAGCCACCATGCTGCTGATGCCCGCCTGGGAAGCCGCTGGCTATATTGGTGTGAAAATGGTCAACGTGTTTCCGCAAAACGCCGAGCACGGTATTCCCGCTATTTCCGGGCTTTACCTGCTCAGTGAAGGCAAGCACGGCCAGCCGCTGGCCTGTATCGATGGCAGTGAATTAACCCGCCGCCGTACCGCCGCTGCCTCTGCGCTGGCCGCCCAAGCGTTAGCCAATGAAGACGCCGAAACGCTGTTGGTCGTGGGCACAGGCAAGCTGGCCCCTATGGTGATCGAAGCCCACGCCAGCGTGCGGCCGATCAAGCGCGTGCTGATCTGGGGACGTAACCCCAGCAAGGCAACGGAGATTGCTGAGGAGTACGCAAGCCGTTTTGATACCCAAGTAGTAGAAGCATTACCCGCCGCCGTGGCGGAGGCAGATATTGTCAGTTGCGTGACGCTCTCCACCCAACCCATCATCAAAGGGGAGTGGCTAACCCCCGGAACTCACGTCGATTTAATTGGCGCGTTTCGGCCGCAAATGCGAGAAACCGATGCGCTTTGCTTGCGTCGCTCACAAGTATTTGTGGATACCTACGCCGGTGCAAAAGGTGAGGCAGGAGATATTCTGCAAGCGATTGATGAGGGTGAGTTCCAGTTTGAGCACATCCAAGCGGAGCTTGCTGAGGTGTTAACCGGTGCTAAACCTGGGCGCTCGGATAAAGACGCTATCACGCTGTTTAAATCGGTAGGGGCCTCCCTGGAGGATCTCGCAGCCGCGATTGAACTATGGGAATCACTGCCTAAACATCACTGATAAATCACGCTACAGGTCTGGCCGTACAACAACAATAAAGGCCACCACGCCCGTAGCACTGCAACGCCAGTCATAACGAAGACCATTAATAACCAAAACGAGGTGTGTTATGAACGCTAATCGCTCTTTGCTCTTCACTGCCCTCGCGGCACTTCCGCTGGCAGTGGCTAGCGCCACAGCCCAAGCCCAATCCTATGAAATGGTGATCGCCACCCAGCTACCGGAGGATATGAGCAATAACGAAATCTATCCGGCGCTGGTGCATTTTAAAAATCTCGTCGAAGCCCGTACCGATGGGGATCTTGAAGTCACTATCTTCGGCGGCGGCCAGCTCGGCTCTGAAGTAGAAAATGGCTCGGAAGTGCAGGGCGGCCGTACGTTGCAGTCCACCATCATGTCCGCAGGGGCCATGTCGTCGTTCTATGGCGACTACCAAGCGGTGACCGCACCGTTCCTATTTACCAGCTGGCGGCAAGCGTGGACGTTCTTTGATAGTGAGTGGTTTGCTGACTTTATGTCGGGCACCGTGGATGCCGCGAGCATGCGCTACCTAGGCACCTTCGATGATGGCGGCGGCTTCGTAGCCTTTACCAATAACGTCCGTTTGATCGAAACCCTGGAAGATCTAGAAGGGCTCAATATCCGCACCGAAGAGAACCCGGCCCACGTCGCCATCATGCGCTCGTTAGGGGCCTCCGCGACGCCGCTGCCCTGGGGCGAGCTGATCACCGCGCTGGAAACCGGCTTAGCCGATGGTCAGTTCAACGCGCCGGTCCTTAATACCACCTTCAATTTCGATGCAGTGACCGACTACACCACCCTCACCGGGCATGTGTACAACAGCGCGCCTTGGGTGGTGAGCGAGTCCTGGTACCAATCGCTGCCGGAAACGCATCAGCAGGCGGTGATTAGCTCGGCGCGTGAGGCCATTCAGCTCAGCCACGGCATGTCGGGCGCGTTAGCCACCGCAAGCTGGGTCGAATCCTGCGAACGCTTTGAAGCCTGCTACCTGATGCCCGATGCCGAACGTGAGCGCATGGCCGAAGTGGCCCGCCCCGCTTGGCAGGCGTGGATCGTGAATGACTTCGGGATGGACGAGGCGCGGGTGCAGGGCCTGTTGGATGAAGTGGAGCGCGTGGGCCAGCAGCTAGCGGAAGATGACCTGCGGATTTACGGACAATAACGGTAAGCGATTGATCAACGCTGGGGTCATGCGCCCCAGCGTGAGGAAAAAGCCATGGGCGTTTTAACTCCTTTGCGCCGCTTAAGCGACCTGGTGAATCAGGCCGCTATCGTGGTGTGTGTAGGCTGTATTTTGGCGATGCTAGGCATCTCTTTTACCGCATTTTTGTACAAACTGATCACGGGCAGTACGCTGAGCTGGACCTACTCGCTGGCGCGGCTGTTTTTGCCCTGGATTGGTTTTCTTTCCATGACGATTTCACTGCGCTACGGCGAACACGTCGCCATGACGCTGCTGGTGCGCAGCCTGCCTAAAGTGATGGTACAGGTGGCCGCCGGGCTGAGTTTGGGCGTTATTGGCCTATTTGCGCTCATGCTCACCTGGTACGGCTGGGACTATTTTACCAGCGCCACCCAGGTGTACATGGTGTCCGACCAAATCCGCATTCCTAGCAAGGTCACTGCCATTGTGGTGCCAATAAGCGGTGTGATAATGCTGCTGCACTTGGTACATGGGTTTGCACTGCTGGAACATTTTATTGATGAGCAGGACGTGATTGGCGAGCTTATCGACACCGCTGATGGGGAGCACCGCTCATGACGCCTGCGATTATTGCGTTTGTTGTACTGCTGTTTATTGGCGCGCCGGTGGCGGTTGTGATGGCGATGTCTGGGTTGGCGGGCGGTTTTGCGATTGGCGGCGAGCGCATGCTCGGCATCATCGCCGACCGCATGTTCTCTGGCGTCTCCGGCTTTCTGCTGATTGCCGTGCCCTACTTTATTTTCACCGCAGAGCTAATGAACCAGGGTGGGCTGACCCACAAACTGATCGCCTTCAACAATGCGCTGTTTGGACGGGTGCGGGGCTCGCTCTCCCATGTAAATATCTCGGTGTCGGTGTTTTTTGCGGGCCTAACGGGGGCAGCGGTGACCGATACGGTGGCCATCGGCAAAATCATGATCCCCGAGATGAAAAAGCAGGGCTACGATGCGGAGTATGCCGCAGCGGTGACCGCGTGCTCTTCGATCATTGGGCCGATTATTCCCCCCAGCGTGGTGATGGTGGTTTACGCCACGCTGCTGCGGGATATTTCGGTCATCGACCTGTTTGCCGGTGGCATTATTCCTGGCTTGCTGATGGCCGCAGCATTGTTGGGTGTCAGCTTCTTTTTAGCCTGGAAGCGCAACTACCCAAAACAAGCACCCACGCCGTTTAAGATGGCGATCATGTCGTTTGTGCTGGCGCTGCCCGCGTTGGTGGTGCCGATGATTATTCTAGGCGGCATTCTCTCAGGCCTAACCACCATCACCGAAGCGTCGGGGTTTGCGGCGGTGTACGCCATCGTGATCGGCGTGGTGTTCTACCGGAACCTGACCTGGCGAAAAATATGGGATGCGCTCGTCACGACGGTGCGCTTTTCCGGGGTGGTGTTTTTCCTACTGGCCACCTCGGCGGTGCTAGGCTGGTTTGTGACCCGTTCAGGCATCGCACGGGATGCAGCCAGTATCATCACCACCTTTAGCGACGCGGCCTTTGTGCAGCTAATGCTGGTCTGCCTGCTGCTGCTAGTGGTGGGAACGGTGATGGACGTACTGCCCGCGCTGGTGGTTATCGCGCCGGTGCTGGTGCCCGCGATGATTCAGCTTGGCTTTGATCCGCTTCACTTCGCTATTCTGATGATTGTGGTGCTCAATATCTCTAACGTTACACCGCCGGTGGGGATGACGCTAATGACCGCCGCGCGAATAGCGGAGGTGCCCTACGAACGGGCCATCGTAGCATCGCTGCCGTTTTACATCTCGTTTTTGGTAGTGATTGTGCTGCTGGCGGCCTTCCCGGCGCTCTCCACCTGGATACCGTCACTGCTGTGACCAGCTAAGGACTGCGACTCATGAAGTGTTTTTATCACCCAGACCAAGCGTTGCATGCGCCCCCCACGTTTCTGCTACGCGGCCAGCCCGCCGCCTCGCCAGAAGGCCCGGTGCGTGCCGAGCTACTGACGCAGGGGTTAGCAAAGGCTGGCTTAGTGCTCACTGCCCCGGAGGAAGTGGACTCTCCCAGGCTGCGTAAACGCCTGGAGCAGATTCACACGCCGCGTTATTTAACATTTCTAGAGACCATCTATACCCGCTGGCAGGCGCTGCCCAATGCTGCAGAGTTCGTGGCACCCAACATTCACCCCTGCGGCGGCGGCCACCACTACCCCCGCCACCCGATTGGGCAAGCGGGCTGGCACCTGCACGATATGGCCTGCCCGCTCAGCGCAACCAGTTTTCAAGGCGCGCTGGCCTCGGCCGCCACCGCAGAGGCGGCAGCAGAAGCGGTGCTAGACGGAGAAGCGATTACCTATGCGCTGTGCCGCCCGCCGGGCCACCACGCCGGGCCAGAACGCGCCGGCGGCTTTTGCTTGCTCAACAATTCGGCGCTGGCCGCCACCGTGCTGCGTGAACGCTTTGCCAAGGTGGCGATTATCGATGTAGACCTACACCACGGTAACGGCACTCAGGATATTTTCTACGCCAGAAGCGATGTATGGACCGGTTCGCTGCACGCCGACCCCAGTGATTTTTACCCGTTTTTCTGGGGCGGTGCCGACGAAGAGGGCAGTGACGAAGGTGTGGGGGCCAACGTCAATCTCCCCCTGCCGGTAGGCAGCGATGGCGAGGTCTATTTAGATGCGCTGGCGATCCTGATCGACCATCTGCAGCGCTTTGAGCCGGATGCGGTAGTGGTGGCACTCGGACTAGACGCCCATAAAGAGGACCCACTAGCGGGCCTTAACGTGGAAACCGAGGCGTTTATCGAGGTAGGCAAACGCTTGGCAGCGCTCTCGCTACCCATGGTGATTGTGCAGGAAGGCGGCTACCCCACCGAGCATTTAAGCGCCAACCTAGCGGCCTTTATGCAAGGGATTACCGCATGAGCAGCACCGGCTTTTACTGGCACGAACGCTGCTTTTGGCACGACCAGGGGGCTATTGGCGTGTTTTCTGCGCCCGGCGAGTTCTTGCAGCCCCAAGCCGCCTCCGAAAGCCCAGAGAGCAAGCGGCGGCTGAAGAATATTCTGGAAGTGAGCGGGCTGATTGATGAGCTTCACGTAGTGAAGCCGCCTGCCGCCACGCCGCCAGACCTGCTTCGCTTTCACACCCCGCGTTATTTAGATGAACTGCAAGCAGGGGATAAAGCACGGGGCGGCAACGGCGGCGACTGCGCACCATACATGCCCGGCAGCTGGGCGGCGGCGACTCACTCAGCGGGGCTAGCCATCGCCGCTGTGGAGGCCGTGGCACTGGGCGACGTGAATAACGCCTATGCGCTATGCCGCCCGCCGGGCCACCATGCCGAAGCCGACCAGGGCCGAGGATTCTGCTTGTTAGGCAATATCCCCGTCGCGGTGATGCGTGCCCGCGCGCTAGGCCAAGTCAAACGGGTGGCGATACTCGATTGGGATGTTCACCACGGCAATGGCCAGCAGGCGGCGTTCTATCACGACCCCGATGTCTTCACCGTTTCGATACACCAAGCGGCCAACTACCCGCTGGAAACCGGTGGTTTCGACGAGCAGGGCGAAGGGGCTGGGGTAGGCGCTAACCTTAACCTGCCGCTGCCCCCAGGCTGTGGCCTTGGGGCCTACGCGTATGCCATGGAAACAGTGGTGCTGCCCGCGCTGGAAGCGTTCAAGCCCGACCTGATCGTGGTGGCCTGTGGCTATGATGCCTGCGCCAAAGACCCGCTAGGCAAGATGCTGCTCAACAGCCAAGCCTTCGCCACCATGACCGCCCAAGTCAAGGCCGTGGCAGAGCGCTGCTGCAACGGAAAGCTGGTGGTGGTGCATGAAGGCGGCTACTCCGAAGGCTATGTGCCGCTCTGCGGCCATGCGGTCATCCAAACCCTCGCGGGCAGCAACACTGCTGTATTCGATCCGCAAAACGACGAAATTGCCGCCTGGGGCTATCAAGCGCTGCAGCCCCACCAGCAGGCGTTAATCGATGGCTGGCACCAACAGTGGGAGCAAACAACCCGATGACACCGCTTTATGATCGTGACGGCTGGATCTGGCAGGATGGCCAGTGGCTAGCATGGCGGGATGCCAAGGTACATGTATTCACCCATACGCTGCACTACGGCATGGGCTGTTTTGAGGGCGTGCGTGCCTACGCGGGGGCGCAAGGCTCGCAGCTGTTTCGGGTGGCGGAACATACCCGCAGGCTAGTGGAGAGCGCCCACGCGCTGGATATCCCACTGCCGTTTAGCGAAGCCGAACTGATTGATGCCCAGCGCGAAAGCCTGACTAAGAACGAGTTAAGCAGCGCTTATTTAAAGCCCACCGTTTTTCTAGGTGCGGAAGGCCTGGGGTTGCGCGCCCAAGGGCTAACCACCCATGTGATGATTGCCGCCTGGGATTTAGGGCCCTACATTTCCCCTCTCGCGGCGTCCCATGGCCTGCGCGCTCTAACTTCTTCCTGGGCGCGCCACCACGTCAATATCAGCCTGTGCCGCGCTAAAACCAGCGGCCACTACGTGAATTCGATGCTGGCGCTCAACACGGCAGTCAAAGCGGGTTTTGATGAAACCATCATGCTTGACCCCGAAGGCTATGTGGCCGAGGCTTCGGCGGCGAACGTCTTTTTACTGCGCGACGGCGTGCTACACACCCCAGAAGTGACCTCCTGCCTGCAGGGCATCACCCGCGATAGCGTCATTCAACTGGCTCGGGATGTGTTAGGCATTGAGGTGAAAGAGCGGCGGATTACTCGCGATGAGCTCTACACCGCTGATGAAGCCTTTTTAACCGGCACCGCCGCCGAAATTCTGCCGCTGAGGGAGTTGGATGGGCGCAGAGTTGGCACTCGCGCCGGGGCACCGCCACCCAGCGAGCCGATTGCGGCTAATAGCGTGACGGCTCAGCTGCAGCATCTCTACCGCAAAGCGGTGCGTGGCGAGTTAAAGGCTTACCAGCACTGGTTAACCCCGGCATAACCTTGAAATAGCCCCGGGGCAAGCGTCGCTAGCCGTGCTGCTGAATCGCCTTCTCCAGCGCGGCTAACCTACCAGGTTCCAGCGCTGCTTCCACTGCCGTAATACGAATTACGTTGGCCAGTTCCGGGTGGGCGAGGCGGGCAACCAATACGCCCTCAGCCAGCAGCTCTTGATGAACCGCCGCTGCCAATTCCGCGCTGGAGAGCCGAATGCCGATGAAGTTAGTCGCGCTGGGGAGCACGTCGGCACCCAAGCCGATAAAGTGCAGCGCCAGCTGTTCGCGGCGGGCTTTTACCGCTTCAATGTGCTGCTGTACTTCCTCAGGGTGATCGAGCACGACTTCAGCCGCGGCCTGGGTGAACGACGACACCGCGTAGTGAATACGCACTTTCATCATCATCGCCAGCACGTCAGCCTCGGCAATCGCGTAGCCAATACGCATCCCGGCAAGGCCGTGGGCTTTGGAGAGCGTACGCAGGCGAATCACCCCCGGCAGCGCTTTGCCGAGAAACTCGCTGCCCGCGTCGTCACGAAAATCGCCGTAGGCCTCATCCAGCAGCAGCCAGCACGCCTCCGGCAGCGCCTCGCGCAGCTTGAGAATCGCGCTATCGCTATGCAGGTGGCCGCTGGGGTTATCGGGGTTCGCTAAGTACACCAACCGCGCATCTTCTTGATGAGCCGCCGCCGCCAGCGCTTCTAAATCCGGGGCGAGTACGCCGGGGGCTTCATGGTAGCTGGGTTCAACCAAGCGGCAGCCCTGGCCTTGGGCGAAGTAACCGAAGGTGGGGTAGGTGCCTGCGGTGCTTACCACCGCATCGCCCGCCGTGCAGGTGGTGCGCAGCGCCAGGGCAATCAGGCTATCGGCACCGGCATCCACCAGCAGGTGCTCCAGGGGGATGTTCTGCTGTGCGCTCAAGCGTTGGCGCACCCCCAGTGCCTCGGCATCGCCATAGCAGTAAACGTGCTGCGTCACCGCATCGCCAAAGTGCTCCCGCAGGGCGCGATGGGGCATATCTAACCCCTCGTTAGAGCCCAGCCGGTGCGGAAGCTCCCGGCCCAGTTTACGCTCTAGCACTTTGATCCCCGGAAAAGGGTTTACGGGGCCTTCGCCTGTAAGGTGCGCGGGGTAGCGGGGCGTTGTATGCGAGGACATGGGCGAATCCTAAATATAAAAGTGGTTAGCTTAAAATCTTACCGCGATTCAGTAGTCGGTGTGGGTCAAGCGCGTGCTTTAGCGTCTGCATCAGTTCGATTTCCGCGCTAGAGCGGCAGGTGCTTAGCCAGGGGCGCTTCTCCAGGCCGATACCGTGCTCGGCAGAGATCGAGCCGCCCAGTGCGGCCAGTGGTTGATAAACCATGGCTTCTACTTCGCGGCGAACCGACAGCTCGGCACTTCCTGTACTCACGGAAATATGCAGGTTGCCATCGCCTAAGTGGCCAAACACTACCAGCCGAGCGTCAGGCCAGCGCTTGGTTAACTGCGCTTCCAGCGCATCGGTATAGCGCTGCATCTCGGCAATCGGCAGGCTGATATCGAAGGTCAATACGGGGGCAAGGCCTTTGACCAGGCCTTCGATATCCTCGCGTATCGCCCATAGGCCGTCGCGCTGGGTGCTCGACTGCGCCAAGACAGCATCGACGATCAGCCCGCTCTCTAGCGCGCTTTCCAGGGCTTCACTGAACTGGGTAGCGTTACGCTCGGCATCGCTGCCTAGCGATTCGGTGATCACATAGAAAGGGTGCTCAGGAGCAATCGGCGCCATGTGGCGGCCAAGCGTTTCCGTCAGCAAGCGGTAGTGATTCTGCCACATGACTTCGAAAGCACCCAAGCTGCCGCCCAGCGCTTTCCCCATCTGGCTGAGCAGCCCCGTCAATGCGTCGAAGGAGGGGCAGGCCACCATGGCGGTTTGTTCAAAAGGCGTCGGGGGCTGCAAGCGCAGCACGGCGCGGGTAACGATACCCAGCGTGCCTTCGCTGCCGATGAAGAGCTGCTTTAAATCGAACCCGGCGTTGTTCTTCAGCATCCGGTTCATGGAGCTGACCACCCGGCCGTCGGCCATCACGGCCTCTAGCCCCAGCACCTGTTGGCGCATCATGCCGTAACGAATCACCCGCACGCCCCCAGCGTTGGTGGCGATATTGCCGCCGATGGTGCAACTGCCCCGCGCGCCCAAATCCAGCGGGAATTGTAGGCCCACCTCTCTGGCGGCTTCCTGTACCCGCTGCAGCGGTGCTCCTGCTTGCACGGTCAGCGTCCCGCCCACGCGGTCTATCTCTTCGATGGCCGTCATGCGTTCGAGGGAGATCACCAGCTCGTCAGGACTAGCTTCGGCGCCATGCACCAGCCCCGTCAAACCACCGTGAGTCACGATTGGCTGCCTTGCCTCATAGCAGGCGCGCATCACCGCCGAGAGCTGTTCGGTATCCGCCGGACGGACGATGGCGCCTGCTTGGCAGGGGGCGCCGGTCATCCAATCCTCACGCCGACTGCTCACATCGTCGCCGGTCAATACATGAGGCGCGCCAACGATGGAGCGCAGCGTTTCCAGGGGTATTTGCATGTGGGTTCCTTCGCCTATCATGTCCATTTCGTCAATCACGCGGTGGCGGCTACGGGCGCTTCGCGGCCTGGAATGGCGTCGAGCAGGTCTTGGGTATACGCCTCACGCGGGGCGAGAAAAATCTGCTCGGCGCTGCCCTGCTCGATGATACGGCCGTGTTGCATCACCACGATGCGGTCACACAGCTGCGCAGCGACGCGCAGGTCGTGGGTGATGAACAGCAGCGAAAGCGACAGGCGCTGTTTCAGTTCCTCCAGCAGCTCCAGCACCTGGGCTTGAATGGAGACGTCGAGGGCGGAGACGGCTTCGTCGGCGACGATCAGTTCCGGGTCGAGCGCCAGCGCTCGGGCGATGCCGATTCGCTGGCGCTGGCCGCCGGAAAATTCGTGGGGGTAGCGCTCCACGGCGCTGGCGCCCAGGCCCACCATATCGAGCAACTCGCCCGCCCGTTTCAGTGCGGCGGCCTTTGGCGTGCCGTTGGCAATCGGCCCTTGGGCAATCGCCATGCCCACCTTGGTACGCGGATTGAGCGAGGCGTAGGGGTCTTGGAAGATCATCTGCACCCGGTGGCGTTCGCGGCGCAGCGCGTCGCCTTTTAGCTGCGAGAGGTTGACGCCGTCCAACAGCAGTTCGCCGCTATCCGGATGCTCCAGGCGCACCACGCAGCGGCCCAGAGTCGATTTCCCCGAGCCGGATTCCCCCACGATGCCCACGGTTTCCCCCCGGGCGAGCGTGAGCGATACGTCATTCAGCGCATGCACCTCGCGGGCAGGCTTGAACCAGCCGCCTCGCGAGCGGAACACTTTTTGCAGCCCCTTGATTTCCAGCAGCGGCGCGACCTGATCGGTGTCGCGGTGGGGCGGTACCGCATTACTGGGAATGGCCGCAATCAGCGCCTGGGTGTAGGCGTCTTGAGGGTTCTCCAGCACCGAGCGGGCGTCGCCCAACTCGACGATCTTGCCGTGGCGCATCACACACACGCGGCTGGCAATCTCGGCCACCACGCCAAAGTCGTGGGTGATGAACATAACGGCCATGCCGCGCCGCTGCTGCAGGTCGCGAATCAGCGCCAGAATCTGCGCCTGGGTGGTGACATCCAGCGCCGTGGTGGGCTCATCGGCAATCAGCAGCGTGGGCTCCAGCGCCAGCGCCATGGCGATCATCACTCGCTGGCGCTGGCCGCCGGAAAGCTCGAACGGGTAGGCGCGAATGGCTTTCTCCGGCTGCGGAATACCGACTTCGATGAGTAGTTCCAGTGCGCGGGCCTGGCGCTCCTTGGGGGTAAGCTGACCGTGGGCTTCGAATACTTCGGCAATCTGTGCGCCGACGCGCATTAGCGGGTTCAGGGCGGTCATCGGTTCTTGGAAAATCATACCGATTTTCAACCCGCGCAGGGTGCGGTGCTGCTTTTCCGTCATAGTGAGCAGGTCCTGCCCTTCGAACAGCACTTCGCCCTGAGTGGCGTTCACGCCTTTGGGCAGCAGGCCCATGATGGCGTTCGCCGCCATCGATTTTCCAGAGCCCGATTCACCCACCACGCACATGATTTCACCGCGCATGACCTCGTAGCTCACGCCCTCGACCGCGAGTGCGCGGTCGGCCCCTTTTGGGAGGGCAATGCTCAGTTCGCGAATGCTGAGAACCGTTTCTGTAGTGACATCCGTCATGGCGAGCTCCTAGCGTTCGCGGGAAAGTTTCGGGTTAAGGGCGTCGTCGAGCCCTTCGCCCACCAGGTTGAGCGCGAGCACCGTCAGGAGGATGGCCAAACCGGGGAAGAAGCTTAGCCACCACGCCTGACGAATGACCGTGCGCGCCGCCCCAATCATGTAGCCCCAGGACATCACGTTGGGGTCGCCCAAACCGAGAAACGACAGCGCCGACTCCAGTAGGATCGCGGTGGCCACCATCAGCGAGGCCAGCACGATAATCGGCGATAATGTGTTGGGCAGAATCTGGCGCAGGATGATCGTGCTATTGGACTGGCCCACCAAGCGGGCGGCTTCGACATACTCGCGGTTGCGCAGCGACATGAACTCCGCGCGCACCAAGCGCGCCACCGGCGGCCAGCTGACAATCGCAATCGCCAGGACGATCGAGGTGACGCTGGGCTGCATGATCGCCACCAGCACGATGGCCAGGGCAAAGTTGGGAATCGTCTGGAAGAACTCGGTAAAGCGCATCAACGCGTCATCGACCAAGCCTCCGTAGTAACCGGCAATGGCCCCCAGGGGCACACCAATCAACAGTGCAACGCAGGTGGATACCAGCCCGATCAATAGCGACACCCATGCGCCGTGCATCAGGCCCGCCGCCACGTTACGGCCCATGGTGTCGGTGCCCAGCAAAAAGCCCTCTTGGGAGAACGGCGGCAAAAAAGGCCGCTGTACCATGCGCCAGGGCGATTCAGGAAACAGCACGGGGGCCAGCACCGCCATGGCAATCATCAGCAGCAGAATGACCAGCCCCACGAGGGCCCCACGGTTCTGCGCAAAGCGTGCGAAAAAGCTCATGACGCCCCCTTGATACGCGGATCGGCCAAGCGATACACCACGTCGGTGATGATGTTGAAGACGATGACCAGCGCCGCCGAGAAGAAGAAAATGCCCAGCAGCAGGTTGTAGTCCCGCTGCTGAAGCGCTTCGAACATCAGGCGGCCGATACCGGGCCAGGCAAACACGGTTTCGGTCAGGATCGCCCCGCCTACCATTTGCCCGGCCTGCAGGCCCGCCAGCGTAATGATGGGCAGTAGGGCGTTACGCAGCACGTGGCGGCGCTGAATGATGCCCGGCTTGAGCCCTTTGGCTCGCGCCGTTTTGACATAATCCTGCTGGGCGGCATCCAGCATGGAGGTGCGCGTCATACGGGTATAAATCGCCATGAAAAATAGCGCCAGCGTGGTGGCGGGGAGCACCAAGTGCTTAGCCACATCGAGCACCAGCGCAAACCCTGTGTGGCCCGCGCCCACGGTATACAGCCCGTAGGCGGGCAGCCAGCCCAAGTAAACCGAGAACACCACCACCGACATCAGCGCCACCCAAAACAGCGGTGTGGCGTAGAACACCAGCGCTAACGCCATGATCAGCGAGCCGGACGGTTTCTTGACGCGGGCAGCCGCCATGGAGCCGGCCACGATGCCCAACACCAGCGAGAGTACGAAGGCGGTGCCGGTCAGCAGTAGGGTGGCAGGTAAGCGATCCATGATCAGATCGAACACCGGCACGCCCAGCCGGTAGGAGTAGCCGAAATCGAGCATGGCGATACCCGACACATAGCGCCACAGCTGCACGTACATCGGCTGGTCGAGCCCGAAGCGCTCGCGCAGCTGGTCGAGAAACTCCTGGTCGGCGGCACCGGCTTCGCCCGCCAGAATGGCGGCCGGGTCCCCGGGGGCCATTTGAATCAGTAAAAAGTTAAAAATGACGATGAGAAACAGCACAATCACGGCTTTGAACAGCCGCATCAGAACGAGGCGCGCATAAACCATAAGTCGTTTCCTGACGGATACCTTCGAGACATAGCTAACGAGCGATAGCTAAAAAAACCCAGGCAGCTCGCGCTACCTGGGTAGCCTGGCCTAGCGATCTAACCAAGCATCTTTAAAGCCGTCGTTAACCCCCACGCCAGAAGTGACGAGGTTTTTCACATCACAGCGGTACAGCGTCGGAAACCCCAGCTCCATCAACCAGCCGACCGGGACGTCCTCATGTAAAATTTCCTGAACTTCGAGGTAGAGCGCTTCACGCTCTTCATCGGGGAAGGCGGTGGCGGCCGCGTTGAAAAGTTCGTCGACGCGCTCGTTCTCATAGCCTTCGACGTTATTCCAGGGCGAGCCCTTGGCGATGTTGTCGGACAGGTAAGTGCGTGAAATCCCCAGTGCCGGGTCGCCATACTGATAAAGGTAGGTAAAGGCCAGGTCGTAATCCCAATCGCCCAGGCGCTGGTTCCAGCCGCCCACGTCGGTGGCTTGGGTGCTGACGTTGATACCCACTTCACGCAGGTTTTGCTGCACGGCTTCGGCCCAGCGGGTCCAGGTCTCACCGTAGGGCAGCGGTAAAATGGTGATCTCTTCACCGTCGTAGCCCATTTCGTCGAGCAGCTCGCGGGCACGCTCAGGGTTGTGATCGTAGGGCTCCAGGTCGTCGTGTTGGAAACGCGCGTTAGAGCCAAACGCTGAGAGCGGTACGTTCCCCAGGCCGTTCCACAGCACGTCCTTGGCAAACTCGCGATCCATGGCGTACATGACCGCTTGGCGGAAGCGTTTGTCGGCGGTCGGGCCTTCACGGTTATTCATCCACAGCATGGCGAAGGGGCTGAAGTATTCGTTGCCCTCTTCGGTCATACAGACGTTATCCATGGCCGACAGACGCGGAATATCGAAGTTTTCCACGGTGCCGCTGGGCAAGACGTCGATGGTACCGTTTTCGAACGCCACCGCGCGGGAGCCGCCATCGGGAATCACGTGCCAGTTGACGCCATCCAGATAGGGCAGCCCCTCTTCGTAGTAGTCGTCATTTTTGACCAGCTCGATGACGGTGCCGCGCTCCCAGTTGGCAAACTTGAACGGGCCCGTGCCAATCGGGTGGTCGTTATGCTCGTTATTACGGAAGTCGGTGCCCGCGTAGAGGTGCTCGGGCACCATGGTGAATGTGCCCGCCTCGAACGAGATCAGGAAAGGCCCAAACGGCTCCGTCAGTGTGAACACCACCGCGTGGTCGTCGGTGGCCTCGATGCTTTCCACATGCTGTAACACGGCCCGCGCGCTGGGATTCAACTCACGGTGGAAAACATTGGCGGAGAACACTACGTCATCGGCGGTGAAGGGTTCACCGTCGTGCCAGGTCACGTCTTCTCGAAGATGAAACGTGTAAGTTCGCCCATCGTCACTGACCTCCCACGACTCGGCCAACTGCGGCATGGGTTCTAAATCCGTGGTGTAACGCAGTAGCCCCTCATAGATATTGCCCGCGACGGTGCGGGTAGGGGCGTTTTGAATCATGCCCAGCACCAGGCCCGGCGGCTCAGGCTGAATGATCGTATCGATGGTGCCGCCCGATTGGGGCTCTTGTGCCGTGGCGGCGGTGGAAAGGGCAAGCGCTGCAGCGGTAATGGCCAAAGCCAGTGGTGTCTTCATGTTTCCTGCTCCTCGGTTATTAGCACGTAATGTGTTTACGTCGTCGTTAGGCGAGCGAGGCGTGACGGTAGAGACCGATTGTGATGTTTATTGGGGTCCTCTTTGACCATAGCAGTGCTTGGTTAAACTGTCGACAGTCGTCAATCGGCCGTCGACAAAGAGCCCATTTTTGCCATACTGAGCAGTATATGAATGATCGAGAGTGCACTTTATGGCCCCTCCGCTAGCAGCACCCAATACCTACATTCAGCAGCATAACCTTGTCGAGCAGGTGGCCGATTACTTAACGCAAGCGATTATTCAGCAGCACTTTTTACCCGGCGAGCGCCTGTCAGAAGTCCAGCTTTCCAAGGACCTGGGCGTGAGTCGTGCACCTGTGCGTGAAGCAGCACGTTTGCTGGAGAGTCGCGGCCTGCTGATATCGAAACCGCGGCGGGGGTTTTTCGTCCGGGCGTTGAATGCCGTTGAACTGGAAGACGTCTTCGATCTGCGGCTGTGCTTGGAGCGGCACGCCATCCAGCGTTTGGCCGAACGTTACAGCGCCGAGGCTGAGCGCGCGTTGAAGCAACAAGTAGAGGTGTTGTGCGAGGCGGCCGCCAGTAACGACGGGACGCGCCGTATCGAGGAAGACCTGCAGTTTCACCGCCTCATGTTGCACTGCGCAGGCAACGAGCGGCTGCTGCGTGCCTTCGATAACCTGACCCACGAGCTGCGGCTCTGTATCACGCTCATCACCAAGACCCACGAAGCCCCCGACACCATCGCCACCAGTCATTTCAAGCTGCTGGATGCCCTAGCCAGTGGCCAGGCGGCCACGTGCCGCGATGCCATCGATTACCACATCGGCGTCGCCCGCGATTTCGTGGTGAAAGGGGTGAGCGACAGCGGAGTCCCCTTACCATGAAGACGTTCTTTCACGCGGACCAGGCGCTTCATCATCCGCAGACCTACTTCTCCCGTGGCAAAATGCGCACGCCCCAGGAAGTGCCCGAACGCGCCATGCACTTGCTGGCCGCTGCCAAGCGGCTGGGCTTTGATATTCGGAGTCCTGCGGATCACGGCGCGGGGCCGATCAGGGCCGTGCACTCGCTGCCCTATCTGCGTTTTCTGGAAAGCGCCCATCGGCGCTGGCAGGCGATGGGCGAGGATTGGGGGGAGGAGGTGATCTCCAATATCTTCGTGCGTTCGCCCAACGCACTGCGCGGCATTCTGGCCGAAGCGGCGCGCTACCTGGCCGATGGCAGCGCGCCGGTGGGGCAGCACACCTGGCACTCGGCGTACTGGTCGGCGCAAAGTGCCGTAGCGGGTGCCAAGGCGTTACTGGCCGGAGAGCCTTTCGCCTATGCCTTGTCTCGCCCGCCGGGTCACCACGCGAGCATCGATTCCGCGGGTGGTTTCTGCTTTCTCAATAACGCCGCCATTGCAGCACAACATCTTACCTCGCGGTTTCCACGCATCGTCGTGCTCGACCCGGACATGCACCACGGCCAGGGCATTCAAAACATTTTCTACCAGCGCGACGATGTGCTCTATATCTCCATCCATGGTGATACCACCAACTTCTACCCGGGGGTCTCCGGCTTCGAGGAGGAGCGCGGGGAAGGCGCCGGGCTGGGTTACAACCTCAACCTGCCCATGCCGCACGGATCAAAAGAAGCGGTGTTCTTCGAGCGCTTGGCGGACGCTTGCCAGGCCATCCGTCTATTTGAGCCCGACGCGCTGGTGCTGGCGCTAGGATTCGATATTTACGAGCGCGATCCTCAAGCCAAAGTGGCCGTCTCTACCGCCGGGTTTGCGGAACTTGGCCGACGGGTAGCAGAGCTGAACGTGCCCACCCTGGTGGTACAGGAAGGCGGCTACTACCTGGAAGGGCTGGAAGCCAACGCGGTGAGCTTTTTTGAAGGATTGCTGATGCGCCGCTGATCGTACTGCCACATTCCAGCCGCTTCACCGAGAAGAGTAAGACAAGCGCTGGAGGTGTCTGGCAAGATAGCGTTTTCGGACGTTAAACGATCAAGGACACGGCATGGCGCATCTGCTACGCATCGTGATGATTCACGGCCACCTGAGCGGCGTGGTCGAACTCAGTGTGGACGGCCACACCAATATTTGCGGCACCAACGCGTCGGGTAAAACCACGCTCCAGCGGCTGGTGCCGGTGTTTTACGGCGAGCTGCCCAACAAGGTGGTGCCGAAAACCCGCATGAAATTCGATGCGTTCTATTTGCCCCATCGCAACAGCTACCTGGTATACGAATACCGCCGCGAAGCAGGCAACGTGTGCCAGGCGGTGCTGACCCGCAAGCAGGAAGGCGGCGTGGAGTATCGCTTCGTCGGCGCGCCTTACCGCCCGGAAGACTACCTGGTCGAGACCGAGCAGGGCCCGCTGGCGCTGGACTACATCCAGTGGGCCAGCGGGCTGCGCCGCAGCGGCACGCCGGTGTCACCCAAGCTGGGGGCCACCTCCGAGTTCCGCTCGGTGATCCAGAACGACTTTACCCAGCTCCACGGCAACAGCCGCGATGGCCTGAAGCTGCGCCAGATCGCCGCCCAGTTCAGCCTGGTCAATCCCGAGCGGCGCATTCGCCATATCGAAAAGCTGGTCTCGGCGGTGCACGCCAAAGAGGGCAAGATGGACACCCTCAAGACCATGCTGGCGGCGATTTTCGAAGAGGACGGTGTCGAGCTGCCGGTTACTCGCATTCGTAGTGCCAAGGCCCGCGAGTGGATTCACCAGATGCGCCAATCTATGCGCCTGGAGCCGCTGCAGGCCGCGTTGGCCAAACTCTCCGGTATCGACCGTGAGCTGGCCGAGCTCGACACTACCCTGTGGCAACTCAAACCCCAGCTGGCCGCCGACCGCGAACAGGCCCAGCGGCAGGTCGCCGACCTGGAAGGCGAGCTCAACCGCCACCAGCGGGAGTTTCAGGCCGAAGAGCAGGCCTACAGTGAACGGCGGGATGCGCTCAACGACCAGCACAGCGAAGTGGCAAGCCAGCTGCAGCACACCCAGCATCGCCTCAACGACCTGCAAACCCGCTTCGAGCAGTACGCCGATGCCGACATGCCCGGCCTGGAGCGGGACATCAACGCGCTGCCCCAGTGGCGCGAGCAGCGCGACCAGCTGCAGCAACACCTGCAAGTGATGCAGGACGCAGTAAAGGAAAGCCAGGCGCGCCTGGATGGCCGACTGCGCGAACTCTCGGAAAACCTTGCCCGCCAGACCCAGGAGAGCCAGGAACTGATCGACGCGCTGGTGGAGGAGAAAGCCGAGCGCCGCGAGCAGCAGTGGCAAACCGAGCAGCAGCATAACGAGCGCTACCAGCAGGCCCGCCAGCGGCTGGAGAGCGAGTATCAGGCCCAGCTGGAGCTAGGCGTCGAGCAACTGGCCGAGCTGAAGGCCCAGCTGGCCATGCCCAGCCAAACCCGCGAAGAAGCCCAGGAGGCTGAGCTGGTCCAGGCGCGGCTGGACGACGCCCAGCAGGCCCGCAGCGCGGCCGGGGCCACCCTGGAAGCGCTGCGCCGCGAGCTGGAAGCCCACAAGCGCGAGCGCGACATCGCTGAGCAGCATCTCGTGCAGTGCCGCCAGCAGCGGGAGCGCGCCGAGCAGCACTGCTACACCCTTTACCAGCAGCAGACCCCCGAACAGGGCAGCCTGCGCCACTTCCTGCGCTACCACCGCCCCGGCTGGGAACAGCAGCTTGGCAAGGTGATCGCCCCGGAACTGCTGGAGCGCCGCGACCTCGCCCCCCAACTGGCCGACAACGCCAGCGACGACCTGTTCGGCCTGACGCTGGATCTTTCCGCCATCGCGCTGCCCGACTATGCCCAGGACGAAGCCAGCCTACTGGCCGCCATCGAGGAAGCCGAGAGCGCCAAGGCCCGTGCCCACACCGCCTGCACCGCCGCTGAAAAGACCCTCAAGCAGCACAACGAGCGGGTACAGCAGGCCGATGACGCCCAGGACACCGCCCGCCTGGCCCACCAGCGCGCCGAGCAGGAGGTGGAGTACGCCCTGGAAGCGCGCCGCCAGCAGCAGGCCCGCCACGCGGAAAGCCAGAAAGCCCGCCGTGCCCACATCGAAGCCGCCCTGGCCCGCCAGGAGCAGGCCCAAACCGAGCTGCGCGACGAGAAGCGCGACGCCCTGGCCGAGCTGGCCGAAACCCATCAAGGCCAACTGCTGGAACTCAAGGCCGATGCCCAAAGCCAGCTCGATAGCCTCGATGCCCAGCTACGCACCTACAAACAGCAGCTCAGCGATGCCAACGCCGAACACCAGCGCCAGCGCGCCGAGCTGGAAGAGGCCTTCAGCCAGGAGCTGGCCGAGCAGGGCGTCGACCCCGCCCAGCTCAAGGCCACCCGAACTCGCCTGGAAGCGCAGAACGAGCGCATTCGCAAAACCGCCGCCCGCCAGGAGGAGCTGGCCGAGTACCAGCGCTTCATGCGCATCGAGTGGGGCCAGCACAAACCCCAGCTGGTAGCGGAAGAGGCCGAGCTGGCCCAGCGCGACCAGCAGCTCAAGCGCGACAAAGCGCATCTGAAAAACGCCTTCCACGCCGCCAGAGAGGCCCACCAGCAGGCGGTGAACGGTCTGAAGGCCCAGCGCGACAGCGCCCGTGGCACCCTGGAAGCCCTGACACCGCTGCTCAACCAGCTGGAGAGCCTGGAGCTGGTGGCCGAAGGCGCGCCGCTGGAAGCCAGCCTGGGCGATGTGGACGAACGCATCGAGCGCACCCGCCAGGCCTTGGCCAGCCGCCACCAGCAGCTGGAGCAACTGCGCCGAGGCTGCCTGGACGTCGAGAGCCAACTGATCAAGGACGCCAGCAGCGGCTTTGCCGATGCCCTGCAAAGCGAGCGCGACAAGCTGCCCAGCGACAGCCCCCGGCTACTGCTGCCGCTGCTGCGCGGCATGCTCAAACTGCTGGAAGACCAACAGCAGCAGCTGATTCAGGAGGGCCGCAACCTCAGTGACGACCTGGACAAGTTCTTCATCGTCTTCCGCGACCTGAACCGGCGCATCAGCGCCCAGAGCCGTCGGCTTTCGGAGGAGGTCGCCGACGACCTGCGCCTGGAAGGCATCACCAAGGCGGAAGTGCGCATTCAATCCACCATCGACGAGCTGGGCTTCTGGGAACCGCTCAAGCTGTTCGCCCAGCGCTACAAGGCGTGGCGGGAGTCCGGCCAAACGCTGCCCAGCGACGACTACCTCAACGCCCTGGCCGACGTGGTCGATTTGCTGCGCAGCGACCAGCAGTACAGCTTCGAAAGCCTGCTGCGCCTGGAGCTGCACCTGAACGAAGGCGGCACGGACCTGGTGATCAAGAACGACCGCCAGTTGCTGGAGTCCTCCAGCCACGGCATGGCGTATCTGATTCTGTGCAAATTCCTGCTGGCGTTTACCCGCCTGCTGCGGGGCGATGCGCAGATCGCCATCCACTGGCCCATCGACGAGATCGGCACCCTGGCCTACCACAACGTCGAAAAACTGTTCGATGCCTGCGACAGCAACCGCATTCATATCGTCGGGGCCTTCCCCAACCCGGAATCCGACGTACTGCTGCTGTTCGCCAACCGCTACCTCATCGAACGGGACGCCCAGCAACAGCGTCAGCTCAAGCGTATCGAGCCGCGTCTCAGCGCGCTGGCGCAGAAAATCAAGCAGCGCCAACAGGAGGTGAGCGCATGATCGAACACGGCCCCCTGCTCGAACGCCTGCTGGCCGGCGACTTCATCTGCGCCGTCAGTGAAGAGAACGCCTACCGCCACCTGGCCAACGAAGAGACCCGCGAGGCCATCGACGCCTACCTGCGCCCGCTCAACCGGCGGCTGGCCAGCAACGAGGATGCCAGCGTCTACTTCCTGGCTTGGCGGCAGCTCAACGACACCGCCCGGGAGCAGCTCTCTCGCCAGCTCGCCGATACGCTCAACAGCCTGCTGCCCATGCTGGAGTGGCTGCAACTGGTGCAGGAAGCGCTGGGCCGCGACGCCCTGGCCGCCCCTGGCGACGTGCTCAAGCCCGCCGAATTCAGCGCCAAGTGCGAAGACAACCAGAGCCTGCGCGAGCGCCTGGAGCGGCTGGCCACGGACAGCTTCTTTGGCTCCCAGAGCGACCAGCTGGATGCCCAGGTGAAGCAGATCTTCAAACGGCTGAAAGAGCACGGCTACCTGATGCAGCCCCACAGCGAACGCCAAGTGTTCGTGGTGACCGGCAAGATGGACTACCTGGTGGATGTGGTGCGCTTCATCCGCGACGAAGAGAACCTGCCCATCGATGCCGACGAGGACTCCGGCACGCAGGAGGCCCTGCTGTGAGTCGGCGTGAGGGCAGTGCTTTAGGCAATGGGGCGGGCAGTGGCGTGGGCGAGCTGGAGAGCCGCCTGCTCAAGACCGGCGCGGAACGCCTGGCGCTGCTGGGCAAGCACGCCGAACGGCTGATGCAGGCCTACACCCGCGACGACGTACCGCTGGAAGGCCTGAGCGACGGCGCGCTGCGCAAGCTGCTGGCCGCCAGGGTGCTGTGGCGGCCCGACGAGCAGAGTGGCGTCAAACTCTCGCCCAAGGTGCGCGACCTGATCGCCGAAATGCTCGCCGACGAGACCCGCCGCCACGTCAATGCCGACGTGGCCGAAACCCTGGAGCTGATTCGCACCCAGGTAGACAGCTACCGGGAAGCCCGCAGCAAGGGCGAACACTGGCGCCAGGAGCAGCAGCTACTGCGCCTGCGCCAGGAGGTAGACGACCTCAACGGCCGCTTTGCCGACGCCATCGACAGCCTGTGGCAGCGGCTCAACAGCGATTTCGGCTTCGTCAGCCAGCTCAACGACAAGATCCGCGAGAACGACCGCGCCCAGAAGCAGATCGTGCGCCTGCTCGATGGCCTCGCGCTGATCGACTTCGACGAGCTGATCGCCCTGGTGGGCAGCGACGGCAGCCTGCGCAAGCTGCTCATCAGCCAGCTCCAGAACCGCCTGAGCCACCACTACACCAGCCTGCGGGAAGTGCAGCGGCGGCTGATCGAACTCATGGCCCGCTTCCGCAAGCAGCAGGCCCGCAGCCGCCTGATGACCGGCATGGCCGCCTTCCTGCGCGAACACCCGGGCTTCGTGCCCGGCAACTACGCCCAGCGCAGCGAGGTGCCCGCGCTGTTCAACCGCGCCGCACCGCTCAACCCCGCCGCCGCCCCCGCGCTGGACCACGCCCTGGATACCCGCGTTTTGGCCGAGCTGTTGCACGAGCTGCCCGCCCCACGCCACGCCGCACAAAACGTCGCGGTCGCCAACCCCGTTCAACCCGCCGAAGAGAGCCTGGCCGCCGCCCGCCAGCAGGCGCTCAAGCTGGACGTCGAACACTTCTACCTCGCGGTGCTCGACCAGCCGCCCGCCGAACCGGTCAGCGCCCTGGCCTACCTACAACAGAGCGGCCTAGAGTGGGCAGATGAAATCTGGCTGTTCCAGGTAATCGCCGAGTACCAAGGGCTGCCGCGCAGCGAACAGCAGGCCTTCCGCCTGCAGCAAGAGGAGAGCAAGGCCAGCGCCTTTAATGACCTGCGGCTGATTCACGATGTGGCCCTGGCGGTGGCGGTATGAACCTGCCCAGCCGCGCACGCAACGGCCTTAACGGCGTCGCCCGCGAACTACTCCGCCAGCCCACGGTGGAGAAGCCCCGCCGCCAGTGGGTAGACGACGTAGTGGCCTGGTGCCGCCAGCACGATATTGACCTGGCCACACGAATCAACAGTAAAGCGCTGCGCTTTGACACCGCCTTGCTGGCGCAGATCAACGACGTGTTAGATAGCGCCCGCCTAGCACCGCTAGGCTGCTCGCTCAGCGGCCTAACCAGCAGCGCCCAAGCGAAGGAGGGCATGGAGGAAGACAAAGCCACCCGCGAAAGCCCCCGCGCCTGGCGCATACTGCTCAGCCTGCCGCCGCAACCTACCCCAGGGCTTGCAAGCGAGCCGCGCTGCAGTCGCGACGTGGACGTTCGCCACCTCACGCTAGGAGCCTTCGGCGCGCTGGTACAGGTGGAAAACCTCGACAGCTTCTACACTTTCAACCCGAACATCAGCGCCCTCAGCGGCTACGCCCAGCCGCTCATCGCCTACCGAGGCGACAGCCACTACGGCGGCGGCTTCGCCCATCTGGCCGAGGTATGGCGCAAAACCCGCAGGCCGCACCTCTACGCAGGCGACTTCGACGCCAAGGGCGTGACCCTCGCGCTGGACAGCGGCGCCACGCACCTGCTGCTCCCCGATATGGCGTGGCTCAGCCAATACGCCACCCCCCTGCACCAGCCCGCCGGGCAGCTCCCCTACCAACGGCGGCTGCGTCAACTCCACGTCAGCCTACCACCCCAACACCCGCTCAGGCCCTACCTCACGCTGCTGGAAAAACAGCGCGGCCTCAAACAGCAGTGGTTTGAGGGGGAATTGGTGGCGGTGGGGGTTGGTTAGCGGATTGCTTCTTGGCTGGGGTTGGCTGAGAGAATCAACCGTGCAGTGCTTTTCTTGCGGTACGCAGGGGGGAAAGCAAAACGCGCCAGCATGCAACTTTGGACTTGGACTGTGCTGCCTATTTTTCCTTTGCTTTCAGGCGAATCACTGGGATAGAGTCAATGGAGCAGGCTACATAACCTCAATGAATGAGCGCGCGCGTTTATTGGGGTTATACAGCGTTCCGTATAAGCACAGTTAACCCTTGTGACCAGCATCTTGCAAAACTCCGTCAATGACGTATATTGACTATCATGTTTACCATCATCGAAACCCCTACATTTGAAGCAGATGCCAGAAAAATCTGGACTGAGGAAGAGCGAAGCGCTTTCTTTGCCTGGCTTGCGGCAAGTCCGGAAATTGGTGACCCCATTCCGGGTAGCGGCGGATGTAGAAAGGTTCGTTGGTCGGTAGCGGGTTCAGGGAAGCGCGGTGGGGTGCGAGTCATTTACTTCACCAAGTTGGCAAATGGTGAGATCTGGTTATTGGTGATCTACAAGAAAGCCGTCAGGGGCAATATACCCGCTCATATCCTGAAGTCGATTCGTGAGGTATTGGAAAATGAGTGACGAGACACTAAGTGCTGAGGAGCTTGGCAACAAGTTGCTTCAGTCTGTTAAAGAAATGAAAGCGGGCAAAACTGCACGAGTCAGTCGTGTTGAGCCTAACGAGGTGGCAGAGGCTCGAGGCAAAACCGGACTGACTCAGGTCGAGTTTGCTGAGGTACTGCATATTTCCGCGCGAACCCTGCAGGAGTGGGAGCAAGGTCGACGTGAACCCTCTGGTCCAGCAAAAGCGCTCATTGAGATTGCTTCCCGTCATCCCGAGGTCATTCGAGAAGGCCTCGAGCTACGGGGTTAACAAGCGGCTGTTGTCGGACGCGCCTACGCTGCGCTCCGGCACGCCGCAAAGCCGGGCGTTAGCACCAAAAAGTTTAGCTATGGCAAAAGTTAAGAAACAGCTCACTCCGGCCCAAAAGAGTGCAAAGAAAGCCGCGCAAGCAGATCGGCAAAGGAAGTACCAGTGGGTCTTTATGAACGGTAAGCAAGCCAGAATAAAGCGGCCACCAACCATGGATGGCATGCCTGTAGACCAGTTCATTGAGGAGAATGCTGATCCGGTATGGCTCCACCAGAACGAGCTATGGGAGCTGATGCCGATTGAAGACGATCTTTTTGGTTCTGAGCCGTCTACGGAATCAAGTGAAACAGAAGATGAGAACGGAATACCATTTTGATTTGGGTCACAGGTATTTAGTTGAGCAGTGCTAACCAGTCGCTCAAGTACGTTCCCGGCCTGACGGCCGTCCACCGGATGCCCTTGTCAGGGCACCGCTTAGCTTCGCGTTATGCCGCTGAATCATGGAGTCTATAGCGCGAAAAGTCTTACCGTCGCTCAGGATTGATGTGCAAGTAGCATGCGCATATTTTAGGCACATCATTCCCCGCGAGGACTGAGCCATGCCTGCTCCTGAAGTGACGAAACCTCTCCGAAAGCCAACGAACCTATCGCTAGATAGTGCGCTTCTGAAAGAGGCAAAAGCTCTGGGTATCAATGTCTCACGGTCCGCAGAGGCGGGGATCGCGGAGGCTGTGAAACGGCATAAATAGGAGAAGTGGCTAAAAGAGAATGCCAAAGCTCTGGCAAGCTCGAACGCATACGTTGAAGCTAACGGTTTGCCTCTCGCGCGGCACCGTCAATTCTGATGGCCCGCTTCGATATCGTCGACAATGAGGGTGGGGGCGGCTATCTGCTGGACGTTCAATCAGACCTTCTCGGCGGCTTGAACACCCGGGTTGTCGTGCCTCTGTTGCCCCAATCTTCTGCGCCGTCCCCAGCCCAGCGGCTGAATCCTGTCTTTAGTATTGAAGGTCAGGATTTCGTCATAGCCACTCAATACATGGCGGCTGTACCCAAGGGCGAATTGCGTTCTTGTGTTGGTAACCTTGCTGAGCAGCAGGACGAAATCTCTGCAGCGTTGGACATGCTGTTTTTGGGCTTTTGATGCAAGAAAGTCTTAATTTTCAGCGGCGTGCCGAAGTGTCCTAACAAAGCCAGTCATGCGACACCTTTTTCATTGCGGTTGCGCCTCCATTCCAAAGCCGCGCATTCTGACCAGTGCGCTCATCCCCTTTCTGCGGTTCTGTGGTGCGTCATGGGCTGTGATGACGCTGTGACGCGTCTGGGATTTCAAAGCGGCAGCGCAGAGCGGGTGCAGGGTAGGGCGTCGCTTTTTTTATGCGGGGCCAGGTGTATAATCTGAATCAATTGCTCAGAGGTGCTCATGAACACAAAGATTGAAGTGTATGGCGTTAAGGCTGTTAAACGTCCCAGAATTGTTGCTAGCAAGCAGCTTGACCTCTCTGGTGAGTCTGGGCAGCAGATCGTCAAGTCTGAAACGAAATTGGTCCTCAGAACGCATAAGCAGACTTTCAAAAAGCTAGCTGATATGTGATGAACCTTATTTACTTTCCTTTCGAGCGTGTTGTGGAGATAAATGTCTTCATCCTGGAGCATGAGCCAGGAATGAAGGGAGCTGCCGATATAAAAAAGCTTCAAGGCGCTTTAGGCAGAGTAGACAATGCTATTGCATATTCTGGCCTGGATGATGTTTTCGAGATTGCGGCAAAATATGTAGCTTCCATTGCTCTTTCCCACTCTTTGCCTGATGCAAACAAGCGCACTGGTTTAGCAGTTGGCTTGGAATATTTGTCTCTTAATGATTTTGAGCTTACTGCTGATAATGAGTTATTTGCTGACGCAGTCAAAGATCTGGTGATCGGAGCCATTGATGAGTCAGATTTTGCTGATTTGCTTTACGCTCAATATGCCGCAGAGCAAGATAATAAACCATAATAATGGTACCCACTCGTCCTCAAGTGGACGATATGCGTCACCGCTACCTACCTGAGCAACACCATGAACCTACTCTTCCTCGGCACCTCCGCCGGAGTCCCAACCAAAACAAGAAACGTCTCTGGCGTCGCTTTACGTGAAAGCAAAGGCAAGGGTTGGTACCTGATCGATTGCGGGGAGGGCACTCAGCATCAGGTGTTGCACACCAAGCTGTCGTTTCATTCGCTGAAGGCCATCTTGATTACCCACGTACACGGCGACCACTGCTATGGGCTGCCGGGCATACTGGCGAGTGCGGGGATGGGCGATGGCCTACGCCCCTCTTGAAATGGTCTCAGCCCTAAGAGAAACCCGCGTGCTGTTCGCCGCGCTGATTTCCACCCTCATCATCAAAGGAGCTTCATCGCTTGCGACATTCCGTTAACACTCTCCAAGCTTAAGATCACTCTGCTTTTATTGAATGTTTCAATTCCCAAAGCTCCCACACATCATCTTTCTGGCCTCCGGCCTTCATATAAAACTGTTTGGCTGCCTCGTTATCTTTTAGTACCGTCCAAGCAATACGCGAAGCATAAATTTCCAAGGCGTGTTTCTCTATCTGAGCTAGAAGTGCTCTCCCAGCGCCTAGGGCGCGTGCATGCTTCGAAACAAACAACTCTTTAAGAACTAGTACTGGCTTGAGATCGTAAGTCCAAGGGACTTCATAGTGGACGGCGATACCAACGATATCGCCGTTCATTTCGGCTACGAACACCCCAAAGCGAGGGGAGTCACTGAGCCCGTTTTCGATAATGTCGGACTCTGCTACCTGGAATTGATCGATGTACCGCTCATATACTGCAAGTTCTCGCATCAAGCTCAGAACATCTTTGACATCGCAACGCTCAAATGGACGGACTGTAACTTGAGGGGCGCCGGGTGCGAGACTCATCGGATAAAACCTGGCTCTTTCCCAGATGCGAAGGGAAGGCCTTCATCTTCCCACCCTGTTATGCCACCAATCATTACCTTCACTGGTCTACCTAGCCGTGCCAGCTTGAGTGCTGCTTGGTCGGCACCGTTGCAATGCGGGCCCGCACAGTAGGTGACGAACAGCGTGTCTTGCGGCCAGTCAGTCATGCTTTCGGCTGTAATCTTTCGGTGCGGAAAGTGGATGGCACCTGGAATGTGGCGGCGCTCGTAGTCTTGGGGTGCCCCAACGACATGTAGAAGCACGAAGTCTTGCTCTGAACTCTTAAGTGCTATTGCCACGTCTGCGCAGTCTGTTTCAACAGATAGCCGCCTCAAAAAATGTTCTATTGCCACTTCTGAAGATGCGGCTGGTATATCGGCTACGAAGCTCATAGTTTTCTCCACCAGTTGGGTTAACCAATAGCCTATGAGAGTTGTGTTGAGCCTGGTAGATGGCAGTTTTGCCATGTATGCTCAAAATCATGCCAAAATCAGATCATGCACGAAAGCTTGCCAACCCTCTTGTCGTCGTCATCGCTTACGACGGTCTATGTACGTTTGAGCTTGGTGTGGCAGTAGAAGTATTCGGCTTGCCACGGCCTGAGATGGGGGAAAACTGGTACCGATTTGAAATAGCCGGTATTGACCCAGGCGAGATGCGAGCAATAGGTGGAATGCGTGTTGTCGTCGATGCTGGAGTAGAAGCCATTGAGCAGGCTGGCACTATTATTATACCCGGCTGGCGTGGTGCTACGGAGCCTGTTCCAGCGACTCTAATCAAGGCGATATGCAAGGCACATGCTAACGGTGCTCGGGTGCTCTCGATATGTTCGGGAGTTTTTGTCTTGGCTGAAGCGGGACTGCTCAACGGTCGGCGAGCTACGACGCACTGGCGCTACACAGATACTTTAAGTCAGCGTTACCCTGAAATTACAGTCGAGCCAGATGTTCTTTATATCGATGAAGGAGATGTAATGACGTCGGCTGGTAGTGCCGCTGGCATTGATCTCTGCCTGCACTTAGTACGTCGTGATCATGGTATGCAGGCAGCCAATATGGTCGCTAGGCGTTTGGTCGTCCCTCCGCACAGAGATGGCGGACAGGCTCAGTTCATTGAGCGCGCAGTGCCTTCTTTATATGAAAGTTCTCGGATCGGGCCACTCCTTGACCATATACGAGAGAAGCTTGATGGTAATTACACTGTCGCAAGTATGGCTAGCATTGTCGGAATGAGTTCTCGAACCTTTCTACGGCGCTTCGAGGCTGCGACAGGTACCACTCCTGCGAAATGGCTTCTTACAGAGCGTCTGGAAAAGGCTCGATGTCTTCTTGAAAGCTCCACGATGACTATCGAGCAGATAGCCAGAGCTTCTGGGTTTGGATCGACTGCGAATTTGCGGCATCACTTTCGTCAACAACTATTAACGACTCCTACAGCTTATCGGGAAATGTTTCAGAGTGCGTTAGATCAGTAATTTCAAAGCTAAGGTGGCCTTTAAATTTAGCTGACTGGTAGTTTGCCGCCTTGGTCTTAAAGTGAGAGCAAGTAAAAGATATGAATCTACTCTTCCTAGGCACCTCCGCCGGTGTACCCACCAAAACAAGAAACGTCTCCGGCATCGCCCTGCGCGAGAGCAAAGGCAAGGGCTGGTATCTGGTCGATTGCGGGGAGGGCACTCAGCATCAGGTGTTGCACACCAGGCTGTCGTTTCATTCGCTGAAGGCCATTTTGATTACCCATGTGCACGGCGACCACTGCTACGGGCTGCCGGGCATTCTGGCCAGTGCGGCCATGGGTGGGCGCACGGCGCCGCTGACCCTTGTGGCACCCAAGGGTATCCAAACCTGGCTGGAAGCGACCTGTGAGGTCACACAGCTTTGCCTGCCCTTCGCGCTGGAATTCATCTGCGCCGATGACCTGCCCAGCATCGAATTCGAGAATATGGCGGTGGAAACGTGTGCGCTTTCCCATCGCGTGCCGTGCTACGCCTATACGTTCACCGAGCGCAACGTGGAGGCCGCCCTGGATGTGGATAAATTGGATCGGCAAGGCATCCCCAGAGGGCCGTTGTGGGGGCAGTTGAAGCAGGGCGTTGATATAACGTTCGAAGGCAAGCCACTGCGCAGCCAGGATTACCTGCTGTTCAAACACGCCCCCAGAAAAGTGGTGATTGCCGGGGACAACGACCGGCCCGAGCTGTTGGCGCAAGCCTGCGCTGGGGCGCAGGTGCTGGTGCACGAAGCCACCTACACCGAAGCGATGGCCGAGAAAGCCGGTGAGGTAGGGCATAGCTACGGCAAGCAGGTGGCGGCGTTTGCCGAGCAGGTCACGCTGCCCAATTTGGTGCTCACCCATTTTAGCCCCCGCTACCCGCTCATTTCCCATACCGTGCCTTCCATCGAGGATATCCAACGCGAGGCGCAAAGCGTTTACTCAGGCGCGCTCTTCCTGGCGCAGGACTTTAGCGAGTACCACCTGGATAAAGCGGGCCATGTCACCGAGCAAACCCAGGAGCCACCTGGTTAATCGTTGCTTGCAAGTGAGTTTGGCGTTGGACTTGGCGGTGCGGTCTCGGCATAGTGCCCCTCGAAGAGTACGACTTAAGTCGCTGAGCTGTCCGTGCTGCGGCCATGTCTCGGCGGATAACCGGAAAACGCAGGCGCAATTCTTGTGCGTTGAATGCGGTTTCGAGGAAAACGCCGACGTGGTTGGGGCGATCAATGTGTTAAGGGCGGGGCACGCCCGGTTCGCCTGTGAAGTGAGCGGTGCAGTAATGCCGCCAGCAGCAGGAACCCACCGAAGCGACTCAGGAGCGGCTCAATGCCTCCACTGAGCGCCGTAGGAATCTCCGGCCTTCAGCCGGGGAGGATACAAAGGGTCGTGTTTACCGGAGACCTGGAGTGGGCGGATTGAGGCAGTGGCATGGCCATAACTGCCGGATGTTACCCATGATGAATGAACCCAAAGGAGACACCCCATGCAAAAGGTAAGAATCGATCTGGTATCCGATGTGGCCTGCCCGTGGTGTGCGATTGGCTATCGGCGCCTGGAACAGGCGTTGGAGGTGCTCGCTGGCGAAATAGAGGTCGAGCTGGTCTGGCAGCCTTTCGAACTGAATCGGGACATGCCGCCCGAGGGCGAGCCGATTCTGGAGCATCTATGCCGCAAGTACGGCAAGGACGCGGCCACCATGGAACAGTCCCAGCGCGAGATCATGGCCGCCGCCGAAGCGCTGGGCCTGAATTTCCGTGGCGCGCTGGAGCGCCGAGCGAACAACACCTTCGCCGCGCACCGTGTGCTGGCCTGGGCAGGCACGCAGCATCAGGAAACGGCGCTTCAACTGGCGCTGTTCGAGGCCTACTTCGGCGAGGCGAAAAACCCCGCCGACCCCTTGGTGCTTCGCGAAAAAGCTATCGAGGTGGGGCTGGATGGCGACACCGCCGAAGACATTGCCCGCTCTGACCAGTACGCGGAGGAAGTACGTGAAGCCGAGCAGCGCTTTATGGACATGGGCGTCAGTGCCGTGCCGGGCTTCATTCTCGATGGCCGCTACCTGATTTCCGGCGCCCAACCCGCCGATGTGCTGGTCGATGCGCTGCGTCAGGTGGCCGAGGAAAACGCCAGCGGCTAATGTGTGAAAAGCGCTGCCTGAAGTATGTGGTATCGGGATCCGGTGGGCGACGAAGGTCTGCGCCGCTGGCTGACAGTCGTGCTTACCGGAGATCTGGAGTAGCCAGATTGAGCTTTCACAACCAACAATGCAACGAGTAAGGGAGTCATAATGCAAAGGATGCAAGTACGCCCGTTGATGGCCAGTTTGTTGGCACTATTGGGGTTATGGATGGCGCTACATCCACTACCAGATGCCGCCGTTTCCCTGTCGATCGCTCTGGCTGGCCAAGAGGACATTTCTTCAAGCGTATTGATGGCTCAGTTTGTGCATTTTTTTAGCAATAGTTTGATCGGGCTGAGCCTTATTCTGTGGCGTGAGGCATTGAGCCGATGGCTGGTGCCGCAAGGGTCAGGTGTATTGGTAAGCCCCCGAGCCTGCATGGCGGTGGGGACAGCGCTCATGGGTATTTATTTTATCGCTGCTGGCACGGTGCTGTTGGGGGAGTTTCTCGCGCAACAGCGGCCAAACGCTAGCGCTTACTTATTAGGGCGTGGGGGGACCTCCGTAGTCGTGGGAGCCGTTTTGCTTTTAAGCTCAGCGGGGGGCAGCCGATTATGGGCGCTACTGTTAAAACTGCGAAGTGCCGGATGGCGGTAAGCATTTGAGCCTCTGATAGAGTCCGAAGCCTTGTCTGCTGCCTTCGCAATACACTCTCTTTCTTGTGACCAGAAGGTGGAAGTGCATCCATGAAAACCATCGGCTTGATCGGCGGCATGAGCTGGGAGTCCACCCAAACCTACTACCGCCTCGTCAACCAGCATGTGCGCACGGCGCTGGGCGGGCTGCACTCTGCCAAAGTGGTGCTGTACAGCGTGGATTTTGCCGACATCGAGGCGCTGCAGCATCAGGGCGACTGGCAGGCCACCGCCGAGATACTGGGGGCAGCGGGTAAAGCAGTCGAGGCGGCCGGGGCTGATTTTCTGGTGCTGTGTACTAACACCATGCACAAGGTGGCTGAGCCGCTGGAAGCGGCGGTATCCATTCCGCTACTGCATATCGCCGGCGCCACAGCCCAGGTGCTGCAACGCCAGGGGATTGCCTGCGTAGGCTTGCTGGGCACGCGGTTCACCATGGAGCAGGCGTTTTATATCGAGCGTTTGCAGCGCCACGGTATCGAAGTAGTGGTGCCTACCGAACCAAAGCGCGAGCGCGTGCACACGGTGATCTACCAGGAGCTGTGCCTGGGCGTGGTGAAAGCAGAGGCCAAAGCCGACTACCTGGCGATCATCGAGGCGCTTGCCGAGCGCGGCGCGCAGGGGGTGATTCTGGGCTGCACCGAAATCGGCCTGCTGGTTCAGCAGGCCGACACTCCCGTGCCGCTCTTCGATACGACCGAGATTCATGCAGAGCAGGCGGTGCAGTGGGCGCTGGGGCATGGTTTTGTATAAAGCCTGCTGCAGTAACGGCGTTGCTTTCGGCTTTAGAATCTTGTTGAGTGAGTAAAAAAGGAATAATTTATACTCATGAACGAGTTCGAGTTTGACGTCAACAAAAGTCAGGCCAACCTGACAAAGCACGGTATTGATTTTGAAGCGGCACAAGCGCTGTGGAAGGATCCATATCTGCTAGAAATTCGCGCAAAATCCGAGGGCGAACCAAGGTTTTTGCTAATCGGTATGATCAGTGAAAAACATTGGTCGGCAGTCGTCACCTACCGAGAAGAGCGTATTCGGCTGATTTCTGTTAGACGCTCCCGCAAGAAGGAGGTAGACATCTATGAAAGCTAAAGAGTTCGATAAAAAATTCGATGAAAATCAATATGATGTTCTCGATGATCTAGACTTTTCCACTGCTCGACGGGTGAATCAGGAGCAAAAGCGGATTAACGTAGATTTTCCTGCATGGGTAGTGGAGTCACTAGACCGTGAGGCTGCGAGAATGGGTGTTACCCGCCAGTCGATTATCAAGGTTTGGTTAGTGGAGCGTCTGCAAGCTGAAGCGGCTCATAAACCTCATGGCCATAACTCAGTAGGGGGACCTCACTAGCGCTGGCCTCTTGGAGGCCAGCGCTCCACCGCTTACTCCAAAAACGCCCGCAGCGTATCGCTGGCTTGCTCGATGGCTACCACGCCATCCAGATGGCCTCGGTTGCCTTCCAGCGTTTCTAGCGTCACCTCAGTGCCGTCGGCTTCGATCAGCTCGGCGGTGCGGCGTACGCCCTCGGGGGCGAAGACCAAGTCGTTCTCGCTATACAGCATCAATGTGGGAGCTTCGATGGCGGCCAGCCCCGCTTCCAGCGAGTCGCCGTAGCCAGCCATGAAGGTCTGGTTGGCGCGCACCAGGTAGAGCAGGTGGTTGGCATCGGAAAGCGCCGCACGGGCGGCGGCGATGTCATCCAGGGTTTGTTCGATGGCATAGCGGGCGGTGATGTCCTGGGCAGGGTCGCGCGCGTCGTCGGCCCAGTCGCGGTTGAACGCTTCGTTGGCCCACTGCCAGTGGTTGGCATTGAGCGTCACCAGCTTCAGCCCACCTTGAACGGACTCAACCCATTGGCCTGCTGCATCATCATACGTTTAGCAAACGGCACTCGCTCGGCCAAATGCAGGCTGAGATCACCCAGTTGGCGGAGCGGCTTGGCCCCGGTGAAGAGGTGGTGGAAGCTGTCGGTGGCGGCAATCATCGCCTGGTTGGCCAAACGCCGGTGGCACTCGAAACGGTGCAGGCTGATGTGGTCGCCAGGGTCACGGCCTTTGATGATCAGCTCGGCCAGGGTGTCGGCGTCGTGCAGGCCGATGTTCAAGCCTTGACCTGCCAGCGGGTGCACCACGTGGGCGGCGTCGCCGATCAGCGCGAGCCGTTTGCCGATGTAGCGTTTGGCGTGCTGGCGCTTGATGGGGAAACTGGCCCGTGCCACCACCCGGGTCAATTTGCCCAGCCGTTTGGGGAAGGTGGTTTCTATGGCGTGTTGCAGGGCGTCGTTGGAAAGCTGTTCACGGGCCTTGGTGGCCTCATCGCTGTCGTACCACACCAACGAGGCGCGGTGGCCGGGCAGCGGCAGCATGGCCAGCGGGCCTGTGGGGGTAAAGTACTGCCAGCTGACATCCTGCTGGGGCAGCTCGGTCTCGACGTTGATGATCATCGCCCGCTGGTGGTAGTCGTAGCTGCTGGTGGAGATGCCTGCCAGCTCACGCAGGGTTGAACGTGCGCCATCTGCGGCCACCATCAACCGGGCGCTGAGGGTCTTGCCGTTGTCCAGCTCCAGCAGCCGATGGGTGCTGGCGGCCAGCGTACTCACCGGGGCACACTGGGTGTAGCAAGTGACGCTGGGAAGCTGCTCCAGGCGCTGCCAAAGGGCGTACTGCAGGGCGCGGTTTTCGATGAAAATACCGAAATCGTTCATGCCGCTGTCGTGGGCCGAGAACAGCGAGTGACCGCTGCCATCCAGGTTGGAGACATCGATGTGCCGGAACGGGCAGCAGCGCTCTCCCGGCAGGACCGCACCGCTGGCTTTCACGAACGCCAGCGAGCGGGCGTTGAGTGATGAAATACGCAGGTCGTAATCGCCGCTGGGGGGCGTGGGGGCGCTGGCGCGCTCTACCAGGCCAACCGACATGCCCGCCTGGCCCAGCCTGGCCGCCAGGGCCGCGCCCACCATGCCGCCGCCAACAATGACAATCTCGTGATCCCACTGCATGAGAGGCTCCTTAATCCGCTATCGAGGGCACATTGCATGTGCTTATATTGTCCTACAGTATCGTTGACTTGTCGCAGTATTGCCTAGGGTGATCCATTGACGCAGGCCGTGGAAAGTGTCGAAAAACGAGAGAGCAGCGAGGTAGCCGGGGAAGCACTGGCCGCCTTTATCAGGCGCTACCCCAAACTCTGGGTGATTACCGGGGCGGGCGTCAGCACCGACAGCGGAATCCCCGATTACCGCGATGCCGATGGCCAGTGGAAGCGCCCGCCGCCGGTGCAGCACGGCGATTTCATGAGTTCCTTCGCCGTTCGCCAGCGCTACTGGGCGCGAGCGCTGGTAGGCTTCAAGGCCATGCGTGAAGCCCAGGTGAGCGGCGCGCATCGTGCGTTGGCGAAGCTCGAGGCCATGGGCCATGTGGAGCTTCTCGTCACGCAAAACGTTGACCGTTTGCACCAGCGGGCAGGCTCAAAAAAGGTGATTGATCTGCACGGCAGGGCCGATGTGGTGGCCTGTATGGCCTGTGGCTATCAAATGATGCGCCACGCCATGCACAGTGAAATGGCGCGTATGAACCCAGCCTTTGCCGCGCTGGATGCCCGCCACGCGCCGGATGGCGATGCGGATCTGGAAACCGACTTTTCCACCTTTAACGTATTGGATTGCCCGCGCTGCAAGGGCATTCTCAAACCGCAGGTGGTCTATTACGGCGATGTGGTGCCCCCTGCGCGGCGGTTGGCGGCCCAGGCGGCGCTGCAGCAAGCCGACGCGGTGCTGGCAGTGGGCACGTCGTTGATGGTCTATTCCGGCTACCGCTTCTGCCGGGATGCCCACGCCATGGGCCTGCCCGTGGCATCGCTCTCGCTGGGCGTGACCCGTGCCGATGGGTTCTTGACCCACCAGTGGCGCGCGCCGCTAACGCCGGTGCTGGAATATGCGGTTGGGCGTCTGAAAAAGGGCTAACGTGTTTTGGATACCGGCGGGTTACTATCGAAGCGAGCAATTTCAAATTGGTTAAGAGGCTCTCTGCGACAGGCTATCGCCAATTACTTGAGTAAACTGCTAGGGTATTCCTAGACGATAAACTGAAAAGCGGAGTTGCCCGTGCTGACCTTTGAACACCAGTTTGCCACGCTGCCAGAGCCTTTATGGGTGGCTTGCCAGCCTACGCCCGTGGCGCAGCCCAGCCTGATCGCGTTTAACGATGACCTGGCCGCGCAGCTAGGCATGCAAACGCGGCCCGACGATGCCACGCTGGCCCAATGGTTCAGCGGTAACCAGCTACCGCCAGGGGCCGAGCCTAGAGCGCTGGGCTATGCCGGGCATCAGTTCGGTAATTTCGTGCCTCAGTTGGGCGATGGCCGGGCGCTGCTGCTGGGGGAAGTGGTGGATCAGCAGGGCCAGCGGCAGGACGTGCAGCTAAAAGGCAGCGGCCGCACGCCGTTTTCTCGGGGTGGCGATGGTCGTTCGCCCCTTGGCCCGGTGCTGCGGGAATATCTGGTGAGTGAATTTATGGCCGCCGTGGGCGTACCCACCACTCGCGCCTTGGCTGCCGTTGCCACCGGTGAGCGCGTGGTGCGCCAAATGGCCGAGCCGGGGGCTGTGCTTACCCGTGTGGCCAGCAGCCATATTCGCGTGGGCACGTTCCAGTTTGCCGCCGTTCGCCGCGATGAAAGCGCGCTCAAAGCGCTGGCCAATCATGTGATTACCCGCCACTACCCAGAGGCGGCCAACGCTGAGGACCCGTACCTGGCGCTGTTAGAAGCCGTTACCGCCCGCCAAGCGGCGCTAGTGGCGCGTTGGATGAGCTTGGGCTTTATTCACGGAGTGATGAACACCGATAACTGCAGCATTGCCGGTGAAACCATCGATTACGGCCCCTGCGCGTTTATGGAGCAGTTCGACCCGCAGAAGGTGTATAGCTCCATTGACCAGGGCGGGCGCTACGCCTTTGACAACCAGCCGGGTATTGCCCAGTGGAACCTGGCCCGCTTTGCCGAAACCCTGCTGCCGCTGATGCGCGCAGAGGGTGACACCGTGGTAGAGCAGGCCACCGAGGTGCTACGCGGCTTTACCTCCCGCTTTAGCGCCGAGCAGCGCCGCCTGCACGCTAATAAGCTAGGCCTCGCTCCAGAAAGCGATCGCGCCGCGCCGCTCATGGAAGCGCTGGAAATCCAGATGCATCAGGGCCGCATGGATATGACCGCCACCTTTGATGCGCTGACGCGCTATGCGCAAGCGCTGAGAAAGAACTCGTCAGCCCATTCCCAAAAAGAGGCGCTGCTAGCGCTGACCACTCAGCCCGATGGCCTTGCTGCTTGGCTGGCCGAGTGGGAAAACGCCCAGCAAGCGAGCCAGCAGCGTGAGCGCCTGGAGGCCATGCGCCGCGCCAACCCTGTGGTGATTCCCCGCAACCACCGCATTCAAGAGGTGATTGAAGCGGCAACAGAAGGCGATTTCGCGCCTTTCCACACGCTGCTCGCGGCGGTCACGCAGCCCTTCGATGAATCCGAAGAAGCGCGCCGCTTAGCCGCCCCGGCCACGGAAAGCGAGCAGGTGCTACGCACCTTTTGTGGTACTTGATTTAGATCAGCGAATATGGGCGGAAAACCCGTAGCGGGGGTCTTTCGCCAGGGATGGCGAAAGTAGCGTCCAGGGAGGGATTCACAGCGCCCCCGCCTAGGGTTTTGCTGCTCATCAGCGCTGCAGCACACCCTGTGATAAACTGTGCTTTTTTACAGTTAATGGCGGAGGCAAGGTCGGCCTGTGCGCAAAATCATTCACTGCGACTGTGACTGCTTCTATGCGGCGGTCGAGATGCGCGACAACCCCGCGTTAACCGATATCCCTATTGCCATTGGCGGCAGTGTGGAGCAGCGCGGTGTGGTCGCCACCTGTAACTACCCGGCGCGCAAGTTCGGCATTCACTCCGCGATGCCCATGGCTCAGGCGCTCAAACGTTGCCCCCATCTCACGGTGATTCGTGGCGACATGGCGAAGTACAAGGCCGTGGCACGCCAGGTGTTTGCCATCTACCGAGATGTGACCGAACTGATCGAGCCGCTCTCGCTGGACGAAGCCTTTCTGGATGTCTCGGAGGTCACGCTCCACCACGGCAGCGCCACCCGTATGGCCGAAGCCATTCGCCATCGGGTGAAGCAGGAAGTGGGCATTACCGTCTCGGCGGGTGTGGCACCCAACAAGTTTCTCGCCAAGATCGCCAGCGACTGGCGCAAGCCCGATGGGCTGTTTGTCATCACGCCAGACGATATCGACGCCTTCGTGCAGCAACTGCCGGTGAAAAAAATCCACGGGGTAGGGCCGCGCACCGCTGAAAAGCTGGCGGAGCTGGGTATTCAGACCGGCGCAGATCTGCGCGCCCGGCCACTGACCGAGCTGGTGGAGCGCTTTGGCCGCTTTGGACATCGCCTGCATGAGCTCAGCCACGGGCGCGATGAGCGCCCTGTTAAAACTCACCGCGAACGCAAGTCGATCAGCACCGAGCAAACCTACTCTCAAGATTTACCCACCTTGGAAGCCTGCCGTCGTCAGCTCCCCGAGCTGATTGGCGATTTAGAGCGCCGCTACGCTCGCCTAGACCCGGCCCCCGCCGTGCGCGGCGTAATGGTGAAGGTCAAATTCAACGACTTCACCCAAACCACCGTCGAACACGCCGACCCCGCACCCAACTTGGAACAGTTCGAAACCTTGCTGAACGTGGGATGGGCAAGGGGCGAGCGCCCCGTGCGCCTGCTGGGGGTGGGCTACCGCTTGGCGGAAGCGACCGCTGCCCAGCAGCTCTCGCTGTTTTAATTAGCCTGTTAACCCTTGGGTGGATTGACGGGTACTCGGGCTCGCGTTAAAACAGACGTATGATAGATAGCGCTTCTTCCCGTTAGCCTAACTGCGAGCCTGCCATGCCTGCCGATGCCACCCAACGCCCCCGCTTAGTGTTTGCCCATGCCAACGGCTTTCCCGGTTTGAGCTACCGCAGCCTGTTAGACCCGCTGGCAGAATCGTTCGATTTACACCCGCTAGATCGGCTAGGCCACCACCCGGACTACCCGGTGAATCACAACTGGGGCAACTTGGTAGAGGAGCTGCTTAGCTACCTCCCCGATACTGACGAGCCGTTGCTGGGCGTGGGGCATTCGCTGGGCGGCACGCTGATGGCCATGGCTGCGGATAAGCAGCCGGAGCGTTTTCGCGGTGTAATCATGCTCGACCCGCCGCTGATGCTGGGGCCAGACGCCTGGGCCATGAAAGCGGCCAAGCGCTTTGGGTTCATGGACCGTATCACCCCTGCGGGTAAAACCAAGGGGCGGCGCACGGTGTGGCCCAGCCGTGAGGCCATGGCGACCTCGCTGCGGCGGCGAGGGCTGTTTCGTCGCTTTACCCCCGAGGCACTCAACGACTACATTGAAGCAGGCACGCGACTACTGGACGACGGTAGCGCCGAGCTGACCTTCGACCCCAACATCGAGCTGGAGATTTTCCGCCACTTACCGGATCACCTCTCCAACCTGCCGCAGCGCGTGGGTGTGCCCATTCAATTGGTGGCGGGGCAGCAGTCGCACTTGATGACGCCTTCACGGCTCAAGCGCATCGCTCGTCGCGGGCTGCTGGTGAGTATGGTGCCCGGCACGCACATGTTCCCGATGGAACACCCGGAAGAGACACGCACGGCGATACTGGCCGCGTGGCAGCAGTTTCAAACGGTACAGCCATAGAAGCGATTAAGGAGGCGATATGTACCTTTCTGTACAGCTGAGCTACTACCCGCTGGCCGATGATTTCAAGCCAGTCGTCAAAGAGGTGGTCAAACGTTTAGAGGCCACCGGGCTGGAAGTTCACCCCAACCGAATGAGCACCCAGGTATTTGGCGAGTTCGATGAGGTGATGGCGGCACTGAGCGACGTGATGAAATGGTCGTTCGAGACCCACGGCAAAGCCGTGTTTACCGCTAACTTTTTAGAAGGTGACCGGCGGCCTCGGTAAATAACGCCATCGCGCGCGTGATGTTCTTCATAGCGCTAAAAAAGGCTCAATAACGTGCCCAGCGTTTCCATCCCCCGTTCGCTGCGCTGGGTCCAGGGGTGGCCATAGCTTAAGCGAATGCAGTGGCGAAACTGTTGGGTCGCGGAGAAAATGGGGCCTGGTGCGAGGCTAACGCCATGGTCGAGCGCTGTGCGAAATAGCTGCAGCGAATCCACGTGTTCGGGAAACTCCACCCAAAGGAAATAACCGCCCACAGGTCGGGTGATGCGCGTATGCGCAGGGAAGTAGCGATCTGCCGCCGCCAGCATACTGGTTTGTTGGGCTTCTAAGGCATGGCGAAGCTTGCGCAAATGGCGGTCGTAGCCACCGTGTTGTAAATAGTCAGCAATGGCGGCCTGGGCGGGGATAGAGGGGGAAATGGTGGTCATTAGTTTTAGCCGCGAGATCTCTTGGGCATAACGGCCGCCCGCTACCCAGCCCACCCGATAGCCGGGTGCCAAGCACTTCGAGAAAGAGCTGCAGTGAATCACTAAGCCCTCATCATCAAAGGCCTTAACGGGGGCGGGCGGCGTGCTGCCAAAATAGAGCTCGGCATACACGTCATCCTCTAGCATGGGCACTTGGTGCTGCTTTAATAACTGGTAAAGCACCTGTTTGCGCTCGTTGCTTAGGCTGGCGCCGATGGGGTTCTGCAGGTGGCTCATAAACCAGCAGGCTTTGATGGGCAGCGTCGCTAATCGCTCTGCCAGCACGTCTAGGTCAACCCCTTCCCGAGGGTGAACCGGAATTTCCACCGCACGTAGTTTGAGCCGCTCCAACACTTGTAGGCTGGCATAAAAAGCAGGTGACTCAATCGCGACCAAGTCCCCTGGCTGAGTCACGCACTGTAGGGCTAGATTGAGCGCCTCCATTGCACCATTGGTAATCACCAGTTCGTCCATCGGCAGCTGAATGCCACTCAGCATGTAGCGCAGAGCAATCTGCCGACACAGGTCGGTATGCCCGGTGGTCATATCAGCCACCACCTGTTGGGGCGAAAGCGCCCGCAAGCCACGTGTCATGCTGATACTTAAGCGAGAGAGTGGAAACAGCTCAGGGCTAGGGAAAGCCGAGCCAAAGGGCACCGTTTGGTCATCCTGCAGTGAGTCCAGCACCGAGAACACCAGCTCGCTGACCTGCACCTCCGCTGGGTCGGTGGGTTGTAGCGTGACGCGGGGTTCGTTGACCAAGCGCCGTGCGTGTTCACGAACAAAGTAGCCCGAGCGCGCTCGAGCGCTGATAAGCCCCTGGTTTTCCAGTAAGTAGTACGCCTGAAACACTGTCGACGGGCTAATGCCGTGATGGCGGCTCGCTTGGCGCACTGACGGAATGCGCTCGCCTGGTCCCAGTACGCCTTGGCGAATCAGTGTGGCTATTTCGTCGGCAAACTGTTCATAGCGTTTCATGGCATAAACTCGCTGGTGCTTGGCGCGGGTGCTTAGTGGGATCAACAGAATCGATACTCTCAATCAAAAGCATATCAAAACTGATACGGCTTTTTTCTCTAAAACTGCATCTGTTTTAGTGGTTGGCTGGGAGAGCATAGTAGCGGTTCATTCGGTGATGCCCCTCGACCGTATAGATCGCCACTCCCCCTTTTCTGGATATCGGTATGACGCAACGCATTCCACTGCAAGACCTAACCAGCGATGCAGCCGTTGAACACCATTCGCCTCAGGCGAAAACTACGGGTCGCTCGCCATCCACGTCTGGGCATATCTATGTGCGAGAGATACAGGGCTTTTTTCAGCGCATAAGGCGTTATTCCAACTGGCTGCTGATAGCGCTCTATATGGGCTTGCCATGGCTTCAGTGGGGTGACCGCCCCATGGTGTGGTTTGACCTCTCTGCCCAGGAGTTTCACCTCTTTGCAGCGACGTTTTACCCTCAGGACTTTATCCTGCTGACCTGGATTCTGGTGCTGTGCGCCTTTGGTCTGTTTTTGATCACGGTGGCAGCGGGGCGAGTGTGGTGTGGTTATAGTTGCCCACAAAGCGTATGGACGTTTCTGTTTATTTGGTTTGAGCACCGCCTGGAAGGACCAAGGCACCGTCGGATACGTCGCGACAACGCATCTAACACGCTGGGGTCGTTATGGCGAAAAGGCGCTAAACATACCGCTTGGCTACTGATTGCGTTGGTAACGGGCGTCACCTTCGTGGGATATTTTACGCCGGTGGGTGGGCTCGTAAGGGATCTATTCAGCCTAGAGGCGCACCCTTGGGCGCTTTTTTGGATCGGTTTTTTTACTCTGTTTACCTATCTGAACGCTGGCTGGTTGCGCCATCAGGTGTGTCTGCACATGTGCCCCTATGCACGCTTTCAGTCGGCCATGTTTGATAGCCATACGCTGATTGTTTCTTACGATTCCGCCCGTGGTGAGCCCCGCCGTGGTCATCGCAAAGAGGTCGCGGAAGCGGCTGCTGGGGACTGTATTGATTGCGAACTGTGCGTTCAGGTGTGCCCCACGGGGATCGATATTCGTGATGGCCTGCAGTATGAGTGTATTGGCTGCGCGGCGTGTATCGATGCCTGCGATAGCGTGATGGCGCGTATCGATAAGCCGCTGGGCCTGATTCGCTACACCACCGAGCGCGCGCTAGAGGGCAAACCTACGCGGTTTTGGCGACCTCAGCTGTTGGCTTATATGGCGGCACTGTTTTCTATGGTGGTTTTGTTGATCGGTTTCTTGAACGCCCGGGTGCCTATGGATGTAGAGGTCGCCCGAGATCGTCAGACGCTATTTGAAAGCACGGCCGAGGGGCGCATTATTAACTACTACACCGTGACGCTGCGCAATCAAGATACGAAGGAGCACCAATATGCGCTATCTGCCACCGGTTTGCCCGGCCTGCGTTTACAAGGAGCTGACACATTCGTCTTGGCCGCTAATGAAACGAGGCAGTTACGCGTGGCGCTCAATGCTGACGCGTCAGCGTTGACCCAGCCGAGCCACCCGGTGGTGCTGCACATCGCTGCGTTAGATGAGCCTTCGATCTCCTCTAACATCGAAACGCGGTTTTTGGGATCGACCCGTCAGTAAGAGGGAGGCTAAGTAGGTGTGAGAATAAGTGGGTGTGAGGATAAGTAGGTGTGAGGATAAGTAAGAATGAGGATAGATAAATGATAACCGTGCTGATTTTCTTGATGATATTCGTGGGCGTAACAGTCGCTTGGTACCAGATTTACCAAATGCACTTTAATATCAATACGCCTAACGGTGCGAAGCTTTCGGGTAATAAAAGTAGGCAACTGGATACGCTTACAGCTGCTCAGGAAACGTCGTTGGATGAGGCCGGTGCGTCACGCTTTGAAGAGGCAGCAACGCGCATCTTTGGACGTGGGTTTAACATAGCCGCCCTTCGCATTGCGTTCTCTCAGGAGGGGCGAGAGGCCTATGGGCTGCCGCTTCTGCGCTGCCAGAGAAAACTCACTCGTCCTTCGTCGCATCAGGCAGGAGAGGGCGGTGTTCGCGTGCGTCATCTGCGGTTGTTCAAGACGCGCTTGCCGTCCATCAACGTCAGGAATGCGTTCATCCTGGCGGTGATCGCAAACTGTGGGTTGGTTCAGCTACTGGCGGCGATGAGTGTGTATACCATTCACTACTCTGTGGACGTATCGGCATTGGCGTGGGTCAATCAACCGGTGATGATCCTATCGGCGATATGGGGTGTGGTGGTCTTGAATATCCTGATCTTCAAGCTCGATACCTATCTTCATGATCTTTATCAGGCGAGACAGTTGAATCAGCTAACGCCCCTGTTCAACTAAAAATAAGCCATGTCAAAACGACAACGCCGCCTCATGGGCGGCGTTGTGGGTAGTGCTACATACTCAGATCAGCGACTCCAGGCAGGACTCGATGATATCCAGACCTTCGTTCAGCACGTCGTCTTCGATGGTGACGGGCATCAGGAAGCGGATGGTGTTGCCGTACATGCCGCAGGAGAGCAGGATCAGACCCTCTTCACGGGCTTTTTTGCACAGCGCCGCCGCCAGCTCCGGGTTCGGGGTGCGGTCGGTTTTGTTGTTGACCAGCTCAAATGCTGCCATGGCGCCCATGTTCCGCACGTGGTCGATGCAATCGAACTTGCCTTGCCACTCGTTGAAGCGCGCCGCCAGTTTGTCGCCCAGCGCCTGGCTCTTCTCAAGGATATTTTCCTCTTCGAAGACTTCCATCACCGCCAGCGCGGCTGCGCAGGCGGTGGGGCTACCGGTGTAGGTGCCGCCCAGGGAGTTCGGGCCAGAGGCGTCCATCACTTTGTCGGTGCCCACGATGGCAGAGATCGGCATGCCGTCGGCCATGCTCTTGGCCATGGTCATCATGTCCGGCTCGACGCCGCTGTGCTCGATGGCGAACATCTTGCCGGTGCGGCCAAAGCCTGACTGCACTTCGTCGATGATCATCAGCATGCCGTGTTCATCGCAAATCTCGCGAATCTTCTTCAGGAAGCTGGTCGGAGCGGGGTAGAAGCCGCCTTCACCCAGCACCGGCTCAAGAATGATCGCGGCAGTGTCTTTAGGGTTGGCGTCGGTTTTCAACGTCATCTTCAGGCCGCGAATGGCCTCGTCTTCGCTGACGCCGTGGTAGGGCACCGGGTAGGGCGCGCGGAATACGGTGCCGGGCATCGGGCCGAAATCGGTCTGGTAGGGCGCGACCTTGCCGTTCATGGCCATGGTGTAGAAGGTACGGCCATGGTAGCCGCCATCGAAACAGATGACATTAGAGCGACCGGTAGCAGCGCGGGCGATCTTCACCGCGTTTTCCAGCGCTTCGGCACCAGAGTTGGCCAGCATCACCTTGGCGTGACCACGTACAGGGACGATGTGGCTCAGCTTCTCGGCGACTTTAACGTAGCCCTCGTAGGGCATAACCGTTTGGCAGGTGTGCATCACCTTATCCAACTGGGCTTTCACAGCGGCCACGACTTTGGGGTGACGATGCCCCACGTTCAAGACGCCGATACCGCCCGCGAAGTCGATGAAGCGGTTGCCGTCAGCGTCCCAGATCTCAGCGTTTTCGGCGCGGTCCGCAAAGGCGGTGGCGGGGCTTGCAGCGCCCGCCGCGACGTATTTCTGCTTTAGTTCGTTAAGCTCGGCATTGCTCATGACTCAGCTCCTTAAAGGATAGGGTGTAGCTCTAGCATAGTGCGCAATAGCGTTGATCACACTGATGACGATGCGATGACAATCCGGTTGCGCCCGGCTTGTTTGGCCTGATACATCGCTTTATCGGCGCGATCAAGCATTCGAGTACTCGACGTTTCAATGTAACACGCGATGCCTGCTGAAAGCGTCACGGTTAGCTGATGCTGAGTGTAGGGCGTTTTGAGAAGCGGGGCGGTAGGCTCGTTTGCCGCCAATAGCGTCTGATTAAATAATGCCCGCTTGGCGAAGCACTAGGCGCTGTTCATCGGTGATGCCGATGGCATTCAGCACGCTGTCGGTGTGCTCGCCAAGCGTAGGGGGCGCGGTGGTGGCACTGATGGATTCGCCGTTGATGCGGATCGGGTTGGCTACAAGGTTGACCTCACCTGCTTGGGTATGGGGCAACGTTTGTTTCAATCCGCGTGCTTTGACATGGGGGTCGTCGAACACGCGATCCAGGGTATTGATCGGCCCGCAGGGCACGCCCACGGCCTCGAAGGCCGAAAGCCAAGTATCGGTAGGTTGTGCGCCAAGTGCCAATTCCAGAAGCGGTATCAAGGTGTCGCGATGCTGAACACGGCTGCCGTTGGTGGCAAAGCGCTCGTCTTGAGCGAGCTGCGGCTGGTCGATTACCTGGCAGAAGCGTCTGAACTGCTCGTCATTACCGACCGCCACGATCATATGTCCATCGGCCGTGGCAAAGGCTTGGTAGGGCACGATATTAGGATGGGCGTTGCCTAACCGCTGAGGCACCTGACCGGAGGTCAGATAGTTCAACGCCTGATTGGCCAACACGCCCACCTGCACATCCATGAGTGCCAGATCGATATGGCAGCCTTCGCCACTGTCGCGGCGTTGGTAGAGGGCCGCCAGCACCGCGTTGGCCGCATACAAGCCGGTAAAAATATCGGTAATGGCGACCCCCACCTTGACCGGGCCGCCCCCTGATTCACTGTCCGGTTTACCGGTCAGGCTCATGAGGCCGCCCATGGCTTGGATCATGAAGTCGTAGCCCGCCCGGTGGGCGTAGGGGCTCTCCTGGCCAAAGCCGGTGATAGAGCAGTAGACCAGGCCAGGATTGAGTGCTTTCAGGCTCGCGTAGTCCAGGCCGTATTTTTTCAGCCCGCCGACCTTGAAGTTTTCCAGCACCACGTCCGATTGAGCCGCCAACTGCTTGATCAGCGCTTGGCCTTCGGGCTTGGCCATATCCACCGTCACCGAACGCTTACCGCGATTGGCGCATAGGTAGTAGGCCGATTCAGCGCTGCCGGAGAGCCACGGAGGCCCCCAATGGCGCGTGTCATCACCGCTTTGGGGGCGCTCAATCTTGATCACCTCGGCACCCATGTCGGCCAGCATCTGCCCGCACCAGGGGCCTGCCAGTACCCGAGAGATGTCGAGTACCTTGATGCCTGCCAGGGGCTTTGCGACTGTGCTCATGGGGTGCCTCGCTGAGTGATGACGACGTTAGAAGAACGACTGAATGCCGGTTTGCGCGCGGCCCAGAATCAGGGCGTGCACATCGTGGGTACCTTCGTAGGTATTCACGGACTCCAGGTTCACCATGTGACGAATGACGCCATACTCGTCAGACACGCCGTTACCGCCGTGCATGTCGCGGGAAACGCGGGCGATATCCAGCGCTTTGCCACAGTTGTTGCGTTTGATCAGCGAGATCATTTCCGGCGCCCAGTTGCCGCTGTCCATCAGGCGGCCCACCTGCAGGGCGGCTTGTAAGCCCAGGGTGATTTCGGTCTGCATGTCGGCCAGCTTCTTCTGGATGAGCTGGTTGGCGGCGAGCGGGCGGCCAAACTGCTTGCGGTCCAGAGTGTATTGGCGGGCGGCGTGCCAGCAGAACTCAGCGGTGCCCATCACGCCCCAAGCGATGCCGTAGCGGGCTTTATTCAAACAGCCGAAGGGGCCTTTCAGGCCGCTCACGTTAGGCAGCAGGTTCTCTTCGGGAACGAAAGCGTTGTCCAGCACGATCTCGCCGGTGATAGAGGCACGCAGCGATACTTTGCCTTCGATTTTCGGGGTGGAGAAGCCTTCGGTACCACGCTCGACGATGAAGCCTTTGATCTGGTTATCGTGGGCAGCGGACTTGGCCCAGACCACCGCGATATCGGCAATCGGGCTGTTGGTGATCCACATTTTCGCGCCGGTCAGGCGGTAGCCACCATCGACTTTTTCCGCACGGGTGATCATGGAGCCCGGATCGGAGCCATGGTCGGGTTCGGTCAGGCCGAAGCAGCCCACCATCTCGCCGCTGGCAAGCTTGGGCAGGTATTTGTGTTTCTGCTCTTCGGAGCCATACGCTTCGATGGGGTACATTACCAGCGATGACTGCACGCTCATGGCCGAGCGGTAGCCAGAATCGACACGCTCCACTTCACGGGCGATCAGGCCATAAGCCACGTGGTTGACGCCCGCGCCGCCGTATTCCGGGGAAACCGTGGCACCTAGCAGACCCAGCTCGCCCATCTCGTTCATGATCTCGCGGTCGAAACGCTCTTCGCGGAAGGCGCTCAGCACACGTGGCTGCAGGTTTTCCTGGCAGTAGTCGTGGGCCGCATCGCGGATCTGGCGCTCTTCGTCGGTGAGCTGGCTTTCCAGCAGAAGCGGGTCGTCCCAGTTGAAGCGTGTCATGGCGTGAACTCCGAAAGATGATCGTGTTGAGCTCAATGTATCGCCGTTATTTAAAAATTTCTACATTTTTTTAAAACGCAGAATTTAATCACCTGGCATTCAATCGATGCCGCGGGATTGCAGTACCCGTGTGATGATAGGCACCGGGGTCATCAGGTGGTCGCGCATCAGGTTAGCGGCCTGCTCGGCATTGCGGGCGAGAATGACGTCGACCAGCGCAGCGTGCTCCTGGCGCTTGATGTCCAGCGCCTGGGGCGACATGACGGTCTCTTGCAGCCACAGGTGGCGATAGCGCTCTACCTGATCAAACAGGGTGTCGCGCATCTGCAGCAGGTGGGGGGAGTTGCAGCCGCTGGCAATGGCGGTATGGAACGCCTTGTGGCGCAAATCCCAACCATCCAGCAGCTCGTCGGGGGAGCTGACGCCGGTGACTTTGGCTAGCCGGTGTGCCGTGGCCAGCACGTTGGCTTCCCAGTCGTCGTCGCCACGTTCGATGGCGAGGCGCAAAATCAGCCCTTCCAACTGAGCGCGAGCGTCGTAGATATCGTTCAGTTCGGCCAGCGACATGGCGGCCACCCGGTAGCCCCGTTGGCTGATGGCCACGACCAGCCGGTCGGCGACCAGCTGTGACAGCGCTTCACGCAGCGGCCCGGTGCTCACGCCGTAATACTCTTTCAAACGGCTCATCAAGAGCTTCTCTTCGGGGGCATAGCGGCCACGAATGATGTCCTGCTTGAGCGCGTGGTAAGCGCTAATCGCTAGGTTCTGGCGCGGTGCATCGTGCTCCATAGGGACTCCTTGGATCAGTGTGGCTTAGACCAATGTAGGGGTGTGGCGGTCAACGTAGAATAACGGCTATTATCAATAAATTTTGAAAATTTGGCACAGGTAACGACATTCATGTGGGATTTCATCATTGTCGGCGGCGGCATACTGGGCTTTTCCACCGCCATGCAGCTGCAACAGGCCTACCCGGACAAACGCTTGCTGGTGTTGGAAAAGGAAGCAGGCCCCGCTCAGCATCAAACCGGCCATAACAGCGGCGTGATTCATGCCGGGGTGTATTACACGCCGGGAAGCCTGAAAGCGAAGTTTTGCCTGGAAGGCAATCGCGCCACCCGTGAATTCTGCGACCAGCACGGCGTGCGCTACGACATTTGCGGCAAGCTGCTGGTGGCCACCAACCCGCTGGAAAAGCAGCGTATGGAAGCGCTCTGGGAGCGCACGGCGGCCAACGGTCTGGAGCGTGAATGGCTAGAGGCCGAGGCACTCAAGGAGCGCGAGCCCAATATCACCGGCGTAGCGGGTATTTTCGTGCCCTCTAGCGGTATTGTGAATTACGCTGAAGTCACCCGCGCCATGGCGGCAGAGTTCACGCGCCTTGGCGGTGAGATCCGCTTTGACCACTGCGTCACCGGCCTTGAGGAGCGGGCTGATGAGGTCGTGGTGACCACTCAGCAGGAAACGTTTACCGGCCGCTATTTGGTCTCTTGTTCGGGCTTAATGGCGGACCGCGTCATCCGCATGCTGGGCAAAGATCCTGGATTTACGATTTGCCCCTTCCGTGGCGAATACTACCTGCTTCCCGAGCGCCACAACCGCATCGTCAACCACCTGATTTACCCCATTCCCGATCCCGCCATGCCGTTCTTGGGCGTTCACCTGACGCGGATGATCGATGGCACGGTCACCGTGGGGCCGAACGCGGTGCTGGCGTTAAAACGCGAGGGCTACCGCAAGCAGGACATGTCGCTGAGTGACATGGGCCAGATGTTCAGCCACCCAGGCATCCTGAAAGTGCTGGGCAAGCATCTCAAGCCTGGGCTGGTGGAAATGAAAAACTCGCTCTACAAGCGCGGCTATCTGGAGCTGGTCCGCAAGTACTGCCCGAGCCTGACCCTGGAGGATTTGACCCCTTACCCGGCGGGCGTACGCGCTCAGGCGGTCTCCAACGATGGTCGGCTGGTGGATGACTTCCTGTTCGTGAATACTCCGCGCACGGTCAACGTGGGCAATGCGCCATCGCCTGCGGCGACCTCGGCGCTGCCCATTGGTGCGCATATCGTGGAGCAGGTGAAAACGTTGTTGGATTAGTATCTAACGCGACTGCCGTGCTAACGTTTAAATACCGTTCTCGGCGCCGCTGACGGCGGCGAGAAACTGGCTCCTTACCTCCCTTTACGTCAACCATAATCAATAAGTCCAAGCAGGACGGAGGCAATTCCAATGAAAAAACTAAAATATACCGTTGCAGCGACCATGATGGCGGCTGCTCTGCCCGCCAGCGCGCAGCAGCTCTCCATCGCGACCGGCGGTACCGGCGGCGTTTACTACCCGATCGGTGGTGGCTTTGCCGAAATGATCAACAACCATATCGATGGCGCTCAGGCGACCGCCGAAGTGACCGGCGCTTCCGTCGAGAACATGGGGCTGATCATGCGCGGCGATGCCGATCTGGCCTTGGTGCTGGCCGATACCGCTTATCAGGCCTATACCGGTACGGGTGATTTTGAAGGTCGTCAGATCGAGAATACCCGCGCACTGGCCTCGGTCTACCCGAACGCGGTGCAGCTCGTGACGCTGACCGAGTCGGACATTCACAGCATTGCGGATCTGGCTGGCAAACGCGTTTCCGTGGGTGCGCCAGGTAGCGGCACCGAGCTGAACGCGCGTGCTCTGCTGGAAGCCAACGGCGTCAGCTACAGCGACTTCACTCCCCAGCGGCTGAACTTCAACGAAACCGCCGATGCCATCCGTGATGGCGATATCGACGCCGGTTTCTGGAGCGTTGGCCCGCCCACTAGCTCGATTCTCAACCTTGCTGCCACGCGCGATATTCGCCTGATCGGCCTGTCCGATGAAGAGATTGCCAACGCTCAGGAAGTGGAGGCGGTGCTTGCGCCTTATGAACTGGCCGCGGGTATGTACGACGGCATGGACGAGGCGGTACAGACCATCGGTATCCCTAACGTGCTGGTCGTCAACGCCGATATGGATGAAGAGCTGGCCTACCAACTGACCCAACTGCTGTTTGAAAACACCGATGAGCTGATCGCGGTTCACCCGGCCGCCAATGACACCACTGTTGAGTTCACCATGAACTCTACGCCGGTGCCGCTGCATCCGGGCGCGCTTCGCTACTTTGAAGAAGTTGGTGCTGAGATTCCGGACCGTCTGCGTCCGTAATTGATCAAGGAGCACAGCCATGCAGTGGCAACGACGACTGATGGCGCTCTTGTTGATGAGTGGTTTGTACGCCGAAGCGGGGGTTACCCCCGCTTCGGCGGCTGCGTCTATGCGCTTAACGGTCGTGACCGATCAGGGCGAAACGCTAGTGGATGCAGCCGCGCCTGAAGGCAGCCGCTGGTGCATCCAGTGGCAGCACTCTGTCGAGCACTTTACGGTGTTGGACTGTTACCGCAACCTAGACGGCACGATGCAGTTAGAGCGTAGTCATCAACCGGATTTTGCCGCAGGGCTTGGGCATATCTATGGACGCGGCGAGCAGGTGTCCGACGGTGAGGGCGGGTACTGGATCAATACGATTAACGAGCCGGTGGCGAATAATCGCTACGTGCTACGGGTCGGCTCGACGGCCGTCAATCACCGTGTCATGTGGCCGGATGGCGAGCATCCCACCGTGAGCCTGAGTGAGCGAGCGGCTGGCCAACGCGTCACGATAGCCTTGTCATTGCGTTGAGTGTCGTTAGTCAAACACCTCATAAGTGCGCCGATCGATGTCGCTTTTCATAAAAATTAAGTGGGTGTTAATCCCCTAAGTTAGCTTATGCTTCCGAGGACTTTATGAACGAATCCACGCCACCGCCGACTGTGATGCCGGGCGGCAATGCGATTCAACCCCGCTTCGTTTTATGGTGTATCACCATCGTGGCGGTGGGACTGTCGTTATTCCAACTCTACTCGGCGGGTATCCAGCCGTTGGGCCTATTTTATCAGCGCAGCATTCACCTAGCGCTGATCATGCTATTGGCCTTTTTGATGTTTCCGGCCTTTGGGCCAAACCGTAAGCGCGGCATCGTGGGCTGGGGAATCGACCTGGTCTTCTTTGCCGGTGCGCTGATCACGGGTGGCTACTTGGTGTTCAACTTGGATGCCATCTTCAGTCGCGCCGGGTTCTGGAACCAGACCGATATTTTGGTTGCCTGTATTGCCACGGTCACTGTACTCGAGGCCAGCCGCCGCGCGGTGGGCTTCGGTATGACGGTGATTGGCTTGCTCGCTATCGTTTATGCGTTTGCCGGCCCCCGTGGGGAGCTTCCCTGGCTGGGCGAGTGGATGCCCGGCATCATGGAGCACCGTGGCTATAGCCTTGACCGCGTAGCGGGCCAGCTTTACCTGGGCCAAGAAGGCATCTTCGGCCTGCCGCTGGGAGTTGCCGCTACCTATATCTTCATTTTTGTGCTCTTCGGTGCTTTTTTGGAAAGCACGGGGGCCGGTAAGTTTTTCATCGATATGGCTTACGCTGCCACTGGACGCCAGCGCGGCGGTCCGGCCAAAGCGGCCGTTCTGGCCTCGGCGGGTATGGGATCGATTTCGGGCAGCGCCATTGCCAACGTGGTCACCACCGGCGCGTTTACCATTCCGCTGATGAAGAAACTGGGCTACCAGCCGAAGCAGGCGGGGGGCATCGAAGCCGCCGCTTCCACCGGCGGGCAAATCATGCCGCCGCTGATGGGCGCAGGCGCCTTCTTGATTGCCGAATATACCAATACGCCTTATTTAGAGATCGTCAAAATCAGCATTCTGCCGGCGATCATGTACTTTGCCACGGTCTATCTGTTCGTCCACATCATTGCCTTGAAACAAGGCATGCAGGGCATGGCCAAGAGCGAGCTGCCCCAAATGCGCCAAGTCATGAAAGATGGCTGGCACTTCCTGCTGCCGCTGGCGGTGTTGGTATGGCTGCTGGCCATGAGCATGTCGCCCATGCGCGTGGGGTATTACGCAGTCATCACCATGGTGGCGGTGGCTGTCTTGCGCTATGCGTTATGGTACTTCTTTGTGGCACCCAAACAGGGGCAGCCGGTCACGGTCGAGCGCACGAAAGCGGTCGTGTGGGCAGGGCTCGTGAAGCTGGTCCAGGGATTAGAGTTGGGCGCGCGCAATGCCGTGGCGGTCTCCATGGCTTGCGCTGTCGCCGGTATCATCGTTGGCGTGGTCGGTTTGACTGGTCTGGGTCTGAAGTTCTCCTCCATGATGCTGGCGTTCTCCGGTGGCAACCTGGTGCTGGCACTGCTGTTGGTGCTGTTGGCGAGCCTAATTTTGGGGATGGGGTTACCGGTCACTGCCAGCTACATCGTTCTGATCGTGCTGGTGGGCCCGGCGCTGACCGCCGAGTTCGGTGTGCCGCTGTTGATCGCTCACTTGGTGGTTTTTTGGTACTCCCAGGACTCTAACGTGACGCCGCCCATCGCCTTGGCAGGCTTTGCTGGGGCGGCGATTGCGGGCAGTAAACCTATGGAGACGGGCTTCCAAGCGTGGAAGTTTGCCAAAGGCCTCTATTTGATTCCGCTGTTTATGGTGTTCAATCCGGAGATCATCATTGGCGGGCCGGTACTCGTGGTGGTATGGAATGCAGTCATCGCGCTACTGGCGCTATGTGCATTCGCGGCCTCGCTAGAAGGCTACCTGTTCACGCGTATGTCTTGGCTGCCTCGTTTGGCCATTGGTGGTGCCATCGTCGGTGTGTTCTATCCAAGCTTGTGGACGGAGGTGGCCGGAGTCACGGTCATGGTCGTAGCCATCGCCGCTAACTGGCAGGCGAGCAAACGGGAGACAACGCCGGTGGCTGGTTGATTTTGCCCAGAAGAAAAGCAGCACCAAAAAAGCCCGGGAACATTCGTTCCCGGGCTTTACGTTTTAGCGTCGGTTCGTATTTAGAAAATTGACTCTGCCGTGCCAGACCCTTGCGAGCCGCTGGCTTCCTCGAGCTCTTGGCTAATGCGCCGAGGCTGGAAATCCGGTAGATGGTCTCTGTGGAACAGCTCGGTCATGCCGCCCGGTTGGTCATCGTGTAAACGACGGCCTGTCTCCTGGTCCACCCGTGCGGTGACGATGGTGTCGGGACGCTCTGGCAGAGCAGAGGGCGTTCCTTCTAGCGCATCCCCCATGAAGTCGATCCAAATCGGCAGTGCTGCATTCGCGCCGTACTCGGCAATGGTGTCGTTGCTGTCTTTACCGACCCACACCGTTGTCACGAGATTGCTGTTGAAACCGGCAAACCAAGCGTCCCGCTGGCTGTTGGTCGTCCCGGTTTTACCGACGATATCCTCACGATTAAGACTCAGCGCTGCCCGGCCCGTGCCCGATGTGATGACGTCGCGCAGCATGTCACGCAGGATGTACACCGCGGCGGCGTCGGCAACGCGGGGCGCCACTGGGTAGCTTTTGCCATCAATCTCGACGGTCTCCTGGCCTTCGGCACAGTTAACGCAGGCGACTTGGGGAGTGGCTTCATCGATGATCTCGTTGTCATCGTCACGGGTAACGCGCTCAATAAACCAAGGGGCGACTTGGAAGCCACCATTGGCGATCACCGCGTAGGCGTTGGTCATCTCCATCGGCGTAAGGCTGGCGCTGCCTAGTGCCAGTGACAGGCCACGGGGCAGGCGCTCAGGTGCAAAACCGAAGCCTTCTAGGTACTGAATAGTGTGGTCCAACCCCATGGTTTGCAGCACGCGGATAGTGACCAAGTTACGCGAACGCGCGAGCGCCGGGCGCAGGCGCATCGGCCCTTGGAAGTCGCGGCTGGAGTTCACCGGACGCCACAGCGAATCGCTGCCGTCGTCTAGCACCACTGGGGCGTCATTGACCACGCTGGCCGCATTCATCTCGCCATCTTGCAGCGCGGCGAGGTAGATAAACGGTTTGAAGATCGATCCTGACTGGCGCTGTGCCTGTACAGCGCGGTTGAATTTACTGGCGTTAAAATCAAACCCGCCCTGTAACGCTAGGATGGCGCCAGTGCGTGGGTCCTGGGCTACCAGCGAGCCTTCTGCATCGGGGCGCTGGGAGAGGCGCAGTGTGCCTTCGTCGGTTTCCATTACGCGAATCAGGTCGCCACGCTTGGCAATCTGGTCGGCGCTGCTGGGTTCGGCCCCTCGGCTGCGCGGGCTGAGGTAGGGGCGCGCCCAGCTCAAGCCGCTCCAGGCGATGGTGTGCAGCTCACCGCCGCGGGTGAGTACCTGCATTTCGCGGCCACTGCTTTCGACCACGATGGCTGGACGCAGCAGACCGTAGTTGGGCGTGCGCTCCAGTACTTGAAGCCAGTTGCTCACATCGCCATCTACGCCTTCGACTTCTGTTTGGCTACGTTGCGCTGCCTGACGGGCAGTTTGGCGGATCTCAGGCGACTCAGATAGCTCCTCTTCCAAACCCTGGGTAGTGGTCTGCTCTTGGGCTTCGACCAAGCTGGGGGCAATGTCCTCTTGCTCGGCACCCCGCCAGCCATGGCGTAGGTCGTACTCGATCAGGCCGTTGGCCAGTGCTTGGCGGGCAAACGGCTGCAGCTCGCTATCAATCGTAGTGTAAATACGGTAGCCGCCGGTGTAGGCGTCATCGCCAAAGCGCTCAATGGCATACTGGCGAGCCATCTCTGCCACATAGGCCGCGTCCACTTCGGCTTGGGTGTAATGGCGGCGAGCGGTGACCGGCTCTTGCACGGCATTTTGGTAGATATCGTTATCGATATAACCAAGCTCGCGCATACGGAACAGAATCCAATTACGACGGATCAGCGAGCGCTCAGAGTTCGCCAGTGGGTTAAAGGCAGAAGGCGCTTTGGGTAGCCCAGCAATCATGGCGGTTTCGGCCAGGCTCAGCTCGGCAAGCGGCTTGTCATAGTAAGTCTCGGCGGCGGCAGCAATGCCGTAGGCGCGGTTACCCAGGAAGATTTTGTTGACGTAAAGCTCGAAAATCTCCTCTTTATCGAGGATCTGCTCCATCTGCAGGGCTAGCAGAATCTCGCGGATTTTGCGTGTGAAGGTCTGGTCCAGGGTCAGCATGTAGTTACGCGCGACCTGCATGGTAATGGTCGAGCCGCCCGACTGAATGGTGCCACCGCTCTGTACTAGCTCCACCGCCGCCCGTGCTAGACCGCGAGGGTCGACGCCGGCATGGTCAAAATAGCTGGCATCTTCTGCCGCAATCAGCGCATTAATCATATCCTGGGGGATCTCGTCGAAGTCGATCGCCATGCGGCGCTCTTCGCCGAATTCGCCAATCAGTTTGCCGTCGTTGGTGAAAATACGCAGCGGTGTGTGCAGTTCAAAATCCTGCAGTTGGCGAACGTCGGGCAGTCCCGGCGAGAAGTAGATAGCGGCACCAATCACCGCCAGTATGACCGCGCCTGAGAGCGCAACAACCAGCGAAAATAGTGACAACACAAGAGTTCGTAAAAACGTCATGAACAGTGGGCACCCGTGAAAAGAGGAGTAGCCAGGGCAGTATTAACGCCATGGCGCGCAAGTGGCTGCCATTATAGGAAGGGGAGGCAGCGGCCACCAGTGTTGATATGGCGTAGAGGCATTGGCGTGTGCCTTAACTAAAAATCATGTAACCTCGAAACTCGCACGATAGGCAGGCGGAGCCGGAGTCAGCATGCGCTTACTAAAACCCAGTAAAGGGTTGATTGGTGTCGATATTACCTCGGCCACCGTCAAGCTACTTGAACTTAAACAGTGCAACGAAAACTATCAAGTTGAGAGCTACGCCGTGCGCCCGCTTCGCGAAGGCGCGGTAGTCGAGCGCCGTATTCGTGACATGAACGATGTCGCCAATGTGCTTAGTCGCGCCGTTGAGCATGCCAAACCCTCGACGCGCAAAGCCGCCGTGGCCGTTCCGGCCAGCGCCGCGATTACCAAAACGCTCCAGTTTCCCATTTCGCTTAGCGAAGATGAAATAGAGGAGCGCATCATTGCTGAGTCTGACCGGCATATTCCGTTTCCGTTCAGCGAGGTAGCGTTCGATTTCCATTGCCTAGGCCCCGCGCCCTTTGATGAAGAGCAGCAGCAGGTTATTTTGGTGGCGTGCCGCCAGCAGGGTGTCTCACAACTCACAGAAACCTTAGAGCGCGCAGGTCTTGAGCCTGCGGCGGTGGATGTGGAAACCTTCGCCATGGAGCGCTCGCTGGCCGAGCTGCGTCGTCAGCTCAACGTCGACAGCGACCCCAACGCCTGCGTAGGGCTAGTGGATATTGGTGCGAACATGAACGCCTTCCACGTGGTGCGTGGAGGTCACATCGTATACAGCCGGGACACGGTGTTTGGCGGTCGCCAGCTCACCGACGCGATTCGCGACCATTACTCTTTGAGTAACGAAGAGGCCGGCTTTGCCAAAAAGTACGGCGGCCTACCGGATGACTATCACGAGAAAGTGCTGAATCCGTTTTTGGAAACCGTGGTACAGCAAGTAGGTCGCTCGCTGCAGCTTTATTACACCGCTGCTCGCCAGCATGAGGTGCAACACATTGTATTAGCGGGAGGTTCAAGCGTTATTCCCGGCCTTGCCGAACGTATTTCAGAAGATAGCGGTATGTCGGTGACGATTGCCAACCCGTTCCAACGTATGCGTGTGAATAAACGCCTTAATATTGAAGGCCTAACCAATGATGCACCGGCCATGCTCACCGCTGGTGGTTTGGCGATGAGGGTTGGACTGTGAGCATTAATATCAACCTACTTCCCTGGCGGGAAGCACGCCGTGAAAAGCGTACACGCCGATTTTATGGGGTAGTCGTGATGATGTTCTTAGCGGGTATTGGTTTAGGGCTGGGTGTCTTGCAAGTTTATCAGCAGCAGTTGTCGGCTCAGCAGCAGCGCAATGCGTATATCACGAACCACATTGAGCGCTTGAATAACGACATCGCCGACGTGCAGCGCTATCAAGCAACCGCAGCCCGGTTAGGTGAGCAACTAACGCTGTTTCAAACCCTGCAAGCCGAGCGGATAGGCACTGTACAGTTGTTCAATAATATTGCTGCCAGCGTGGTGGATGGCGTGGTGTATCAGCGCCTCTCCCGCAGTGGTGAACAGGTTAGCTTTTCTGCCATGGCGGGCAGCGAGCGGCAGGTATCGGATCAACTGCGCCAAATCGCCAGTATGCCAGGGTTTGGGGTGCCACAACTCTCTGAGGTAGCCAGTGGCGAAGATGGTACCAGCCGAGTGTTCCAGTTTGACGTGGTACAGTCTGTCGTAGAAGAAGCCGCCGCTGAGGAGGAAGCGCCATGATCTGGGGGCGTGAACGCTGGCGGAGTGAGTGGCGGCAGCTGCAAGATGTAGATTGGCAGGGGCTGGATGTAAAAGAGGCGGGAGAGTGGCCTGCGCTATTAAAAGCGCTATGTGGGGGGCTGGCCTTTGTCATTGCCGTTGGCGGCTTGAGCTGGTGGTTGGTAAGCGACAAGCGTGCCGAACTAGAAGCGGCCCAACGCCAAGAAGCGCGCCTTTTGAACGAATATCGCAGCAAAGTATCCGAAGCGGCCTTTTTGCCTGAAGTGCGGGAGCAGTTGGAGGAGTTAGAGGAGCAAATGGCGACCATGCGCGCCATGCTGCCTACCAGCGCTGAGATTCCGTCGCTACTGGACAGCATCAGCGATGCGGCGGTGGAAAACAATTTAAGCATTGAAGCTATCCGTTTAAGGCCTACCGTGAGTAACACTCACTATGTGGAGCATCCGCTGGATATTCAGGTGCGCGGCGGCTATCACGAACTAGCGCAATTTGTGGCAGATATCAGCCAGCTTGCGCGTATTGTGACCCAGCACGATTTAACCCTTGTCCCTGCCGGGCAGAGTGGTGACTCGCTGCGCATGTCGCTGCTGGCACGTACCTATAGCTATATAGAAGCAGTGGAAGGGGAGGAGCCCGCCCCATGAAGCGTCTACTTAGCATTGCAGCGGTGGTTCTGTTAGCGGGCTGTGGCGATGCCAACCTGAGCCAGTTAGATACCGTGATGGAAGAGATTCGTCGTACACCGGCAGGGCAGCCACCGGTGATTATGCCGACGATTCCTGAGTATCAGCTGGTAGATTACCGTTACCGCGAGGTGCGAAGCCCCTTCTTAGCACCAGAAAGCATTCGTGCCAACGGCACGGTAGCAGTGATGGAGAGTGCACTCGCCCCGGATCAGCAGCGCACCCCCGAGCCGCTAGAGGAGTTTCAGCTGGAGGCGCTGCGTTTAGTTGGCACATTGCGCATGGGCGGGAAGCAGGTGGCGTTGATTAGCGCCCCTGATGGCAGCGTTTATAGTGTGCGTGAAGGCAACTATTTAGGCACTAACTACGGGCATATCACCGCGATTGGCCCGCAAGAAGTACGCATAACCGAACGTATTTTTAATCAGTTGCAGGGTTGGCAGGAGCGTCAGGCATCGCTCACCCTGAATGAGTAGGCTAAGCACATATCGCACGGTGCGCCCTATGTATTTTTACTTGTTATCGGATAACACGCTATGGTCGTCATGCTTCGTCTAATTACGCTGCCATTGTTAGCCCTGATGCCCACCTTTGCCCTGGGTTCAGTGCTAACGGACCTTGATGTGCGTTCAACCAGTGGCGGCGAGGTGGAGCTGGTATTGCAATTTAGCGGCGGCGTTGCCGAGCTTCGCGGCTATCGGCTGAATACTCCGCCGCGTCTAGCACTAGATCTAGCCGATACCCAAAGCAGCTTGCCTCAGCGGCGTATTAACGTAGACAGCGCAGGTGTGGAGCGTATTACCGCGTTGGAGGGCAATGGCCGTACACGGCTAGTGGTCGACCTGAGCGAGCCGCTGGACTACACCTCTCGCATAGAAGGGGATCAGCTGCGAATCACTCTAAGCCCTGAAAGTACTAACGCTGCGAATGACAACTCGCCCGCAGGTATGAGTAGCGAGCTGGAAACTGCCCTAGGACCGCAAGTAACGGATATCGACTTCCAGCGGGGGGCTGATGGGGCAGGGCGTTTGCTGGTCTCTTTTGATCGTGAAGGAGTAGTGACGCAAGTGCGGGAAGGGAGTGAGGGCCGCGTTATTGCTGAGCTTCGCGACGTAGATATTCCTGATTCCTTGAATCAAATTTACGATGTGACCGACTTTGCTACCCCCATTACTCGCATAACCCCCCGCACTGGCCAGCGGGAAACCCTGCTTGAGCTGCAAACTAACGGCCCCTACGCGATGATTTCATCGCAAAGCGGGCGAACACTCACCGTGGAAGTACAGCCGGTGAGCCAAGCCTCTCAGCAGGACCGCGCGCAGCAGGGAGAAAGCTTCACCGGCGACCGTCTGAGCCTCAATTTCCAAGATATTGAGGTGCGAGCCGTGCTGGCGACGCTGGCTGAGTTTACCGGCTTGAACCTAGTCGCCAGTGATAGTGTTACTGGGCGAGTAACGCTCAACCTCAACGATGTGCCCTGGGACCAGGCGCTGGCGCTGATTTTGCAAAGCCAAGGGCTCTCTAGCCGTGAACAGGGCAATGTGATTGTAGTAGCGCCGGCCAGTGAGCTGGCCGAGATTGAGCGTCAAGAGATTGAGGCCCGTAGCCAGCAGCAAATCTTGGCGCCGTTGGTGACTGAGTTCATCGAGATAAAGTACGCACGGGCCGAAGATTTAGCACAGCTATTGCGTGGTGGTGACGGTTTTGGGCTGCTCACTGAGCGCGGCCGCGTTAGCGTTGACCAGCGTACCAACACACTGCTCATTCAAGACACGGCCGAACAGGTGCGCGATATTATGCGGACGCTGGACCGGCTGGATGTGGCGGTGCGTCAGGTACAGATCGAAGCGCGCATCGTGATTGCCCGTGATAGCGCTTCCCGAGAGTTGGGGGTGAACTGGGGCGTCTCCAGCACCCGAGGCTTCCTGGAAAACGAAGCCGGGCAGTTCGTGCCGCGCAACATCAATCCTGGCGGCCTCAACCGTGCCCAAGGTGGCCTGGCGGTGGACTTAGGCTCAACGACAGCGGCTGATACGGGCTTCAGCTTTGGCTATCTCTCAGGGGATATTCTGCTCGACCTTGAGTTGCGCGCCCTTGAAAGCGAAGGCAAAAGCCAGACCATTTCGCAGCCTCGGGTGATTACTGCCAACCAGCGCACCGCAACGATCCGCCAAGGGGAGGAGCGGGCATTCCAGAGTGTCGATGCCCAGGGCAACCCCGATACCGAGTTCAAGGAGGCGGAGCTGTCGCTGGAGGTCACGCCGCAAATTACCCCAGATAACCGCATCATTATGGATTTGGTAATCAAGAACGACAGCTTCCGTGAGAGCGAGTTCGGCGGCGAGCCGCCCATTGATACCAACCAAATCGAGACCCAGGTGCTGGTCGATAATGGCCAGACGGTGGTGTTAGGCGGTATTTTGACCACTGAACAGCTGAGCCAAATAGCGAAAACACCGCTGCTGGGCGATCTTCCTATACTGGGCAGGCTGTTTCGCTATACCGAAGAGAGCAATGAAAAGGTAGAGTTATTAGTCTTTATCACTCCACGATTACTTGATGATGGTTTGGCGGTTCGCTGATGCAGGATTTACCCAATCTTTTCTTAATAGGCCCCATGGGGGCTGGTAAAAGCACGATAGGCCGCTTATTGGCGGGAGAACTATCGCGCCCGTTTTACGATAGCGATCACGCCATACAAGACCGCTGCGGTGCCGATATACCCTGGATTTTTGACGTGGAGGGTGAGCAAGGCTTTCGCCTGCGGGAAATTCAGATGATTGATGAGTTAACCCAGCTCACGGATGTCGTGGTCGCCACCGGCGGTGGCGCGGTGCTGCGAGAAGAGAACCGCCGAGCGCTGCGCGATCGCGGTACAGTGGTGTACTTGATGACCACTGTCGAGCAGCAGCTAAAACGCACCGCCAAAGATCGCAACCGCCCGTTGCTGCAGTGCGCGAATCGCGAACAGGTGCTCAACGATATGTTCGCCGCCCGTGATCCGCTCTACCGTGCTACTTCCGACATTACGGTACGTACGGATCGCCGTAGCCCCCGTGCCGTGGTGAATGAAATTTTACGCCGCGTGCATCGCTTGATTGATCCGTTAGAAACCGCCAGCGCCCCACATAAAAAGGTATCTCAATGACAGAGCTAGCCCATGACCGTACGCTAACCGTTGAACTGGGTGAGCGCAGCTACCCTATCCATATTGGCGTTGGGCTATTAAATCGCTCAGACAGTTTTGTGCCCTATCTGGCCGGTAGCCAAGTCATGATCGTTACCAATGAAACCGTGGCGCCGCACTACTTAGACACGCTGCGTTCTAGCTTACCCGAGCATTTAGACGTGCGTGCCGTGGTGCTGCCAGATGGCGAGCAGTACAAAACCATCGAGCAGGTAGGACGCATTTGGGATGCGCTGCTGGAAGCCGGCTTTAACCGCCGCTGCACACTCATTGCCCTTGGCGGCGGTGTGATTGGCGATATGGTGGGCTATGCCGCTGCTTCCTATCAGCGCGGCGTGGCGTTCATTCAAGTGCCCACCACACTACTTTCTCAGGTGGACTCCTCGGTAGGCGGTAAAACCGGGGTCAATCATCCGCTGGGCAAGAACATGATTGGCGCATTCTGGCAGCCCAGAGCCGTGGTGGTGGATATCGCCACGCTGACCTCGCTGCCTGCGCGGGAGCTCTCTGCAGGGCTGGCGGAGGTGGTGAAGTACGGCTTCATTCGCGATGCCGCCTTCCTTGCTTGGCTGGAACAGAACATGGCGGCGCTGCGCCGCGTCGAACCCGAGGTGGTGGCAGATGCAATTGCCAAAAGCTGCCAGATCAAAGCCAATATTGTGGCGGAAGACGAAACCGAGCAGGGCGTTCGTGCGCTGTTGAACCTTGGCCACACGTTTGGCCATGCCATCGAGGCGCATCAAGGTTACGGCAACTGGCTGCACGGCGAAGCCGTAGGAGCCGGCATGGCGATGGCCGCCACGCTCTCCCACCAGTTGGGGTGGATCAGCGCTGATGCCTTAGAGCGCACGAAAGCGGTGATCGAAAGCGCGGGCCTTCCGCTGGTTGCGCCAACGGGCATGTCGTCGGATGACTTCTTGACACGAATGCGGCTGGATAAAAAGAACGTGGACGCGCGTCTGCGTCTGGTGCTACTGAACGACTTGGGCGATGCCTGCATTAGCGATGCCACGCCTATCGAGACGCTGAAACAACTACTCGATGGTTATCCGCGCGGCTAGGGGAATCACCCGTAAGCACACCCGCTCAAAACCCGCCTCGAAACAGGCGGGTTTTGTTTGTCTAGAAAGCGCCGAAGTGGCTGTTGGCTAGTGATATCCGTATGCCTTATGCGCTATCGGCATGGGGTTTTTAGTAAAAATTAGACTAAAGTCTAGTGCTCTGTATTGATCGTTGAAATACCGTTTCTTTGGCCTGCAAGCCGTTGAAGTATAACTATTTTTTTATTGAGCGGTAGTGCAACTACGGGATTTGGCGAGGGTTTTTGACGATTGGCGAGTGTCGAGCGATTGCGCTACGCGGTGGCAAATCGCTATGCTGAGCGACCTTTTTCTCGCAGCAGCGAATGCGGACAACACCCTATTTTGGGCGGGTAACAAGAGCCATAAAAAAAGAAAAACCCGTGATTATACCATAAAAACGCTGCTTACAAAATACGCTGACTAGAGGCACGCCCATGAATAGAGGTCTTCACCAGCCAGGCGAGTTTCGCGATAACTGCGGCTTTGGCCTTATTGCCCACATGGAAGGGCAGGCCAGCCACGACTTGCTGAAAACGGCTATCGAATCACTGACTTGCATGACCCACCGTGGCGGCATCGCGGCAGATGGTAAAACCGGCGACGGTTGTGGCCTGCTGCTAAAGATGCCCGCACAGTTCATGCGTGCTGCTGCTAAAGAGTCGCTCGATGTAGAGCTGGGCGAGCGCTTCGCAGTGGGGTCGGTGTTTTTACCCAACGACGATGCGCGTGCCGCCAAAGCCAAAGAGACGCTGGTGGCTGAGTTAAGCGCACGCGGTTTGGACGTGCTGGGCTGGCGCGTAGTGCCCACGGACTCGAGTGTCTGCGGCCCCATGGCGCTGGACTGCCTGCCGCGTATCGAGCAGCTGTTCGTTGCCCCCGGCAGCAGCGACAATTTCGATGTCGATCTTTTCATGGGTCGCCGCTACGCCGAGCAGGCGCTGCGCAGCGACGAAGACTTTTACGTGGCATCGCTCTCCAGCGAAGTGGTCTCCTATAAAGGCCTGGTCATGCCGGAAGATTTGCCGGCCTTCTATAAAGACCTGAACGACCCACGCTTGGAAACCGCCATCTGCGTCTTCCATCAGCGCTTCTCGACCAACACCGCACCGCGCTGGCCGTTGGCACAGCCGTTCCGCCTGCTGGCGCACAACGGCGAGATCAACACCATCGAAGCCAACCGCGGCTGGGCGAACTCGCGTAAGGCGAACTTCGTCAACGAGCGTCTGCCGGATATCGCTAAACTAGACGAAATCGTCAACACCACCGGCTCCGACTCCTCCAGTATGGATAACATGCTGGAAGTGCTGCTGACCGGCGGTATGGAACTACACCGCGCCGTGCGCATGATGGTGCCACCTGCCTGGCAGAACGTGGAGACCATGGATGCCGAGCTGCGGGCGTTCTACGAGTACAACTCCATGCACATGGAGCCGTGGGACGGCCCCGCAGGCGTGGTCATGACCGACGGTCGCCAAGCGGTCTGTATGCTGGACCGTAACGGCCTGCGTCCGGCGCGCTGGGTGATTACCAAGAACGGCTACATCACCCTGGCCTCCGAAATCGGCACCTACGGCTACAAGCCGGAAGACGTGGTGGCAAAAGGCCGCGTCGGCCCCGGCCAGATGCTGGCCGTCGATACCCAAACGGGCGAAGTGCTGCACACTCAGGACATCGATGATCGCCTGAAGTCCGCATACCCCTACAAGCGCTGGCTGAAACAGGAAGCGAGCTACCTGGAGTCGGCGCTGACCGAACTGGCGCGCTTCCAAACGATGGACACGGATACGCTGAACGTGCAGCAGAAGATGTTCCAGGTAACGTTTGAAGAGCGTGACCAGGTGCTGCGCCCGCTGGCGGAAAGCGGCCAGGAAGCGGTGGGCTCCATGGGCGACGATACGCCGATGGCGGTACTGTCGAGCCGCCCGCGCCTGCTCACCGACTACTTCCGGCAGAAGTTTGCCCAGGTCACCAACCCGCCGATCGACCCGCTGCGCGAAGCGATCGTGATGTCGTTGGAAACCTGCTGTGGCGCGGAGCTGAACGTCTTCAAGGCCACACCGGAACACGCCCATCGCTTGATTTTGACCACGCCGGTGCTCTCGCCGCGTAAATTCACCGCCCTGGTGAGCCAGGACGATCCGGCCTTTGCTAGCCATATGTTGCCGCTCGGGTACGATCCAGAGCAGACCAGCCTGCAGCAGGCGATTACCGCGCTTTGCCAAGAAGCCGAAGCGCAGGTAAAAGCGGGTAAAGTGATTCTGGTGCTAAGCGATGCGGAGCTGCCCAAAGGCCAACTGCCCATTCAGGCAGCGCTGGCCGTGGGTGCGGTGCACTCCCACCTGGGCCGCCTGGCGCTGCGCCCCAATGCCAACATCGTGGTCGAGACTGGCTACGCCCGCGACGCCCATCAAATGGCGGTACTGTTCGGCGTGGGCGCCACGGCGGTCTACCCTTGGCTGGCGTATCAGGTCATGGCCGACATGCACCGCACTGGCGAACTCACCGGTAACCCGGCAGATGCCCGCGAGAACTACCGCAAGGGCCTGCAGAAGGGGCTCTTCAAGATTCTTTCGAAGATGGGTATCTCGACGCTGGCCTCCTACCGTGGCTCCATGCTGTTCGAAGCCGTGGGCCTGTCGGATGAGGTCATGGAGACCTGCTTCGTCGGCATGGCGTCGCGTATTCAAGGCACCGGCTTCGCCGAGCTCCAGCTTCAGCAAGAGCTACTAGCCAAAGAGGCGTGGATTCCCCGCAAAGGTATCTCCCAAGGCGGTATGCTCAAATACGTGCACGGCCACGAGTACCACGCCTATAACCCGGATGTGGTCAAGGCGCTGCAGGCGGCGGTGCAAGAGGGCAGCTACACCAAGTGGAAGAAATTTGCGCAACTCGTGAATGAACGTCCCGTGGCCACCATTCGTGACCTGCTGACGCTCAAGCCTTCTGAGTCGCCCGTGCCGCTGGAAGAGGTCGAGCCCATCGAAGCGCTGATTCCGCGTTTCGATAGCGCCGGTATGTCGCTGGGTGCACTGTCGCCCGAAGCGCACGAAGCGCTGGCCCAGGCTATGAACGAGGCGGGTGGTCGCTCCAACTCCGGTGAAGGTGGCGAAGACCCGGCCCGTTACGGCACCATTCGCAGCTCGAAGATCAAACAGATCGCCTCAGGTCGTTTCGGTGTTACGCCAGCTTACCTGGTCAATGCCGAAGTGCTGCAGATCAAGGTGGCTCAGGGCGCGAAGCCCGGTGAAGGCGGCCAGCTGCCAGGCGGCAAGGTCAATCAGCTGATTGCCCGCTTGCGCTACTCGGTGCCCGGCGTCACGTTGATTTCGCCGCCGCCGCACCACGATATCTACTCCATCGAAGACTTGGCGCAGCTGATCTTTGACCTCAAGCAGGTCAACCCAGACGCGCAGGTCTCGGTGAAACTCGTCTCCGAGCCAGGGATCGGCACCATTGCCACTGGCGTCGCCAAAGCCTATGCGGACTTAATCACCGTGTCTGGCTACGACGGCGGCACCGCGGCTAGCCCGCTCACCTCCATCAAGCACGCCGGTTCTCCTTGGGAGCTGGGCCTGCCGGAGGTGCATCAGGCACTTCGCATCAACGGCCTGCGGGACAAAATCCGCCTACAAACCGATGGCGGCCTGAAAACCGGTCTTGACGTCGTCAAAGCGGCGATTCTAGGGGCCGAGAGCTTCGGTTTTGGTACCGCGCCGATGGTGGCGCTGGGCTGTAAATACCTGCGTATTTGCCACCTGAACAATTGTGCCACCGGTGTAGCGACCCAGGACGACTTCCTGCGCGGCGAGCACTTCCGCGGCACCGTGGATATGGTGAAGAACTACTTCCGCTTTATTGCCGAAGAAGTACGCGAGCTGATGGCCATGCTGGGCGTTCGCAAGCTCACCGACCTGATTGGCCGCACGGACCTGCTGGAAGTGTTGGAAGGCAACACGGCATCACAGCGTAAGCTGGATTTAATGCCGCTGTTGGCGAACGACTTCGTGCCTGCGGATGCGCCTCAGTTCTGTGAAGTGAGCCGCAACGTGCCCCACGACCCGGGTGCCAAGAACCAGGAAGTGCTGGCGGCGCTGAAAGAAGCCATCGAGTCTCAGTCAGGTGGCACCTTCGACTTCACCATCACCAACTGCGACCGCAGCGTCGGGGCGCTCACCTCCGGTGCCATTGCCAAGCGTTACGGTGAAGAGGGGCTCGAAGCCGCACCGGTGACGGCGCGCTTTATCGGTGTGGCGGGCCAAAGCTTCGGCGTGTGGAACGCCCGTGGCCTGAACCTCTACCTGGAAGGCGATGCCAACGACTACGTCGGTAAAGGCATGAACGGCGGCAGCATCGTCATCGTGCCGCCCAAGGTCAGCCAGTTCGAGAGCCATAAAACGGCCATTATCGGCAACACCTGCCTCTATGGGGCGACAGGCGGCACGCTGTTTGCCGCTGGTACCGCAGGCGAGCGTTTTGCAGTACGTAACTCGGGTGCGACGGCAGTAATTGAAGGTGCTGGCGACCACTGCTGTGAGTACATGACCGGTGGTTTGGTCTGCGTACTGGGTGAGACCGGCGTTAACTTCGGTGCGGGCATGACCGGTGGTTTTGCCTACGTGCTCGATGAAGACCGGACCTTCGTGGACAAGTACAACCACGAGCTGGTCGAAATTCACCGGGTCAACACCGAAGCGATGGAAGCCTACCGTCGCCACCTGCGGGAAATGATCGAGGCCTACGTGGCCGCGACGGGTTCCGCACGCGGTGTGGCGATTCTGGAAGACTTTAGCGACTACGCGCGCCACTTCTGGCTAGTGAAGCCAAAAGCGGCAAGCCTGGGTAGTCTGCTGGATCAGTCTCGGCGTCAGCCGCAATAACCGTCAGCGCCTACGCTTCGAGGAGAGAGATCATGGCCAACCGTTTGAATAACGATTTTCAGTTTGTCGACGTGGGTCGTAAAGACCCACAGAAAAAACCGGCGCACACCCGGGCCAAAGAGTTCGCGGAAATTTACGAGCCATTCAAGCCCACCGATGCGGCGAGCCAAGCGCACCGCTGCTTGCACTGCGGCAACCCTTACTGCGAGTGGAAGTGCCCGGTACATAACTATATCCCCAACTGGCTGCAGCTGGTGGTGGAAGGCAACATCATCGAGGCTGCCGAGCTATCCCACAAAACCAACTCGCTGCCGGAAGTGTGTGGCCGCGTGTGCCCCCAGGATCGTCTGTGCGAGGGTGATTGCACCTTGAATGACGGCTTTGGTGCGGTGACGATTGGTTCGGTGGAGAAGTACATCACCGATACCGCCTTTGCCATGGGCTGGCGCCCGGACATGTCCAAGGTGGTGTGGACCGATAAGAAAGTCGCGATTGTCGGTGCAGGCCCTGCGGGCTTGGGCTGTGCCGACATTCTGGCGCGCAACGGCGTCAAGCCAGTGGTGTTCGATAAGTACCCCGAAATTGGCGGCCTGCTGACCTTCGGTATCCCTGAATTCAAGCTGGAAAAGAATGTCATGGAGCGCCGCCGTGCGGTATTCGAGGAGATGGGCGTTGAGTTCCGTCTGAATACCGAAATCGGTACCGACATCGAGTTCGAGACGCTGCTGCAGGAGTACGACGCGGTGTTCCTGGGCATGGGTACTTACAAGTACATGCAGGGTGGCTTCCCCGGTGAAGATCTGCCCGGCGTATACAAGGCGCTGGACTTCCTGATTGCCAACGTAAACCGCCGCTTGGGCTTCGAGAAAGATCCGAACGACTTTATCTCCATGGAAGGCAAGCGCGTGGTGGTGCTGGGCGGTGGCGATACCGCGATGGACTGTAACCGCACCTCGATTCGTCAGCGCGCCGCCAGCGTGACCTGTGCCTATCGCCGCGACGAAGAGAACATGCCGGGCTCGCGCCGTGAAGTGGCTAACGCACGGGAAGAGGGCGTCGAGTTCTTGTTCAACCGCCAGCCGGTAGCGGTAGTGGGCGAAGATAAGGTCGAGGGTGTGAAGGTAGTCCGCACGCGCCTGGGCGAGCCGGATGAAAACGGTCGCCGTCGCCCGGAAGTGGTGCCGGGGTCTGAAGAGATCATTGCGGCCGATGCGGTCGTGGTGGCCTTTGGCTTCCAGGCAAGCCCGGCCCCATGGTTCAAAAGCGCCAATATCGAGGTCAACGACTGGGATCTGGTCAAGGCACCCGAGCATGGCCAGTATGCGTTCCAGACCAGCAACGAGAAAATCTTTGCCGGTGGCGATATGGTGCGTGGCTCCGATCTCGTGGTCACCGCTATATATGAAGGGCGTCAGGCGGCCGAGGGCATTCTGGATTACCTAGGCGTGTAAAGTGTGTATGCCATGCCGAACAGCACCAGGGGTAGGTCGTAGCGAGGGTCTTTTGTCATGGATGACAAAAGTAGCGCCCAGGGATGGGTTTACAGCGCCCTCGCGCAGACCTACTTCTGGGGCAACTGCGCATCGGCATCCTTTAGCCCGATCAATTGGCCTCCCACTGTTTATGTACAGTCAGTAGCTAGTTATGTGTAGCCAATAGCTAGGGTGGGAGGCAGCTTTAGCTCGCGACCGAGAGCTGGCGCTGTTTCAGTTCAAATTGAGCCTTAAGGCGTACTCTGCTATTCTGTCGTCCCATCCTGGTGTGGCTTTCTGTTACGCCTTTTGATCACGTTTCGACAGGTTTTCCATGACACGATATATCTTCGTGACCGGCGGCGTTGTGTCCTCTCTTGGCAAGGGCATCGCGTCGGCCTCGCTGGCGGCGATTCTCGAGGCCCGCGGCCTTAAGGTCACCATGCTCAAGCTCGACCCGTACATCAACGTGGACCCGGGCACCATGAGTCCCTTCCAGCACGGCGAGGTGTTCGTCACCGAGGATGGCGCCGAGACGGACTTGGACTTAGGTCACTATGAGCGCTTTATTCGCACCAAAATGACCCAGGGCAACAACTTCACCACCGGCCGCGTGTACGAACATGTGCTACGCAAAGAGCGCCGGGGTGACTACCTGGGTGGCACTGTGCAGGTCATTCCGCACATCACTGATGAGATCAAGCAGCGCGTCTACGCTGGAGGCGAAGGCTTCGACGTGGCGCTGGTGGAGATCGGCGGGACGGTTGGCGATATCGAATCACTGCCGTTCCTGGAGTCCATTCGTCAGATTCGCAGCGAGCTGGGCGCAAGCCGCGCCATTTACATGCACCTCACCCTGGTGCCGTACATCAAGACCGCTGGCGAAACCAAAACCAAACCGACGCAGCACAGCGTAAAAGAGCTGCGCTCCATCGGCATCCAGCCGGATATTTTGATTTGCCGCAGCGAAGTGGAGCTTGAGGAGAGCGAGCGCCGCAAGATTGCGCTGTTCACCAATGTGGAAGAGCGTGCGGTAGTGCCGCTGCAAGACGCCGACACTATCTACCGCATTCCGCTAATGCTTCACGAGCACGGCCTGGACGATATCGTCTGCGACAAGCTGCGCTTAGAAGCTGAGCCTGCGGATCTGTCGGAGTGGGTCAAGGTACTCGATGCCAAGCTGAACCCGCTGAAGTCGGTCAGCATCGCCATGGTCGGCAAGTACATGGAGCTGCTGGATGCGTATAAGTCGCTGAACGAAGCGCTGATCCACGCGGGTATTCAGGGCCGCATCAAGGTCAACGTCGACTACATCGACTCTGAAGACATCGAGCGTCACGGCACCGAGCGTCTGGCAGGTAAAGACGCCATTCTGGTGCCCGGCGGTTTTGGCGAGCGCGGTGTGGAAGGCAAGATTCTGACCGCCCAGTTTGCCCGTGAAAACAACATTCCCTACCTGGGTATCTGTTTAGGCATGCAGGTGGCGGTGATTGAGTTTGCGCGCAACGTGGCAGGCTGGAAGGATGCTAACTCCACCGAGTTTACTCACGATACCAAACACCCGGTGGTGGGTTTGATCACTGAGTGGATCAACGCCGAAGGCAAGATCGAACTGCGTGATGCGGCGTCTGACTTGGGCGGCACCATGCGTCTCGGCGGCCAAGTGTGCCATCTGGCCGCTGGCAGCAAAGCCCGCGAAGCGTACGGTGCCGACGAAATCGTTGAGCGTCATCGCCACCGCTTCGAAGTCAACAACCAGTTCATTGATGAGCTGGAAGCTGCGGGCCTGGTGATTTCGGGCAAGAGCGTCGATCAGTCGCTGGTCGAAGTCGTCGAGCTGGCGGATCACCCTTGGTACGTGGCGTGTCAGTTCCACCCGGAGTTCACCTCGACGCCTCGCGACGGTCATCCGCTCTTCTCGGGCTTCGTCAATGCCGCACTAGAACACAAAACGGCACGCACCCGTGCCCACGCCGCACCTCAGGAATAAAGGGGGAAGCATGTCTTCTCAGTCCCAATTCCCAGAGCATCACATCAACGTTGCCGGCTTAACCGCCGGCAATTCTTTGCCACTCATGCTGCTTGGCGGCATGAACGTGCTGGAGTCGGCGGAGCTGGCCGATGAAGTGGCGCAGGCCTACGTGAATGTGACGCAAAAGCTGGGTATGCCTTATGTGTTCAAGGCCAGTTTCGACAAAGCGAATCGCAGCTCGATCCACTCCTACCGGGGGCCTGGGCTGGAAAAAGGCCTGCAAATCCTGGCCGATATCAAGGCGCGCTATAACGTGCCCATCATTACCGATGTGCACGAGCCCTGGCAGGCAGCGCCTGCTGCTGAAGTCGCCGATATCATCCAGCTGCCGGCCTTTTTGGCGCGCCAGACCGATCTAGTGGTGGCAATGGCGAAAACGGGCGCTGCCATCAATATCAAAAAGCCGCAGTTTTTGGCCCCGCACGAAATGCGCCATATCCTTAACAAGTTTCAGGAAGCGGGCAATGACCGCCTGATGCTCTGCGAGCGCGGCACCAGCTTTGGCTACAACAACCTGGTGGTGGACATGCTGGGCTTTGGCGACATGAAGCAGACCGGTTACCCGGTGTTCTTCGATGTCACCCATGCTCTGCAGCGCCCCGGTGGCCGGGCGGATAGCGCCGATGGCCGCCGTGCCCAAGTGGCAGAGCTTGCTCGTGCGGGCGTGGCGGTTGGTTTGGCCGGGCTGTTTTTAGAAGCTCATCCAGACCCCGATAATGCCAAGTGCGACGGCCCCTGTGCGCTGCCGCTGGATCAATTAGAGCCATTCTTAACGCAGCTGTCGCAGTTAGACGCTCTGGTAAAAGGCTTCGATCCCTTAACCATCCGTTAATCGCGGCGTTAATCCGTGGTATACATTGGATCTCTCATCTATTAGACCGACAACCAAAGGACACTGTCATGACCAAAATTGTTGAAATCAGTGCGCTGGAAGTGCTCGATTCGCGCGGTAACCCGACCGTTCAAGCCACCGTACGTTTGGAAAGCGGTGCCGTAGGCGTTGCCTGTGCCCCCAGCGGTGCCTCCACGGGTTCCCGCGAAGCACTCGAACTGCGTGATGGCGACAAGGCGCGCTACCTCGGTAAAGGCGTTTTAAAAGCCGTCGAGGCCGTGAATGGCAAGATTCGTGATGCGTTGTTGGGAATGGATGCGCGGGACCAGCGCGGTTTGGACAATGCCATGCTGGAGTTGGATGGCACGGATAACAAGGCGACTCTGGGAGCCAATGCGATTCTGGCGGTGTCGCTCGCGGCAGCCAAGGCGGCGGCCAATGCCAAAGGCGTGCCACTGTATGCCCATATCGCCGAGCTTTACGGTCAGCCAGGCCAGTACAGCATGCCGGTACCGATGATGAACATCCTCAACGGCGGTGAGCACGCCGACAATAACGTGGATATTCAGGAGTTCATGGTGCAGCCGGTGGGCGCCCCCAACTTCCGTGAAGGTCTGCGTATGGGCGCGGAGATTTTCCACGCACTGAAAAAAGTGCTCTCTGCCAAAGGCCTCTCGACGTCGGTCGGTGATGAGGGTGGCTTTGCGCCGAACCTGGCGTCCAACGCCGACGCCCTGGCGGTCATCAAGCAAGCCGTTGCCGATGCGGGTTACACCTTGGGCAGCGACGTCACGCTGGCACTGGACTGCGCCTCTTCCGAGTTCTACAAGGATGGCCAGTACAACCTCTCTGGCGAAGGCAAGAGCTACGACGCCGAAGGCTTTGCGGACTACCTAGCGGGCCTGTGTGCCGACTACCCGATCGTGTCTATCGAAGACGGCATGGACGAGTCCGACTGGGCCGGTTGGAAAGCCTTGACCGACAAGCTGGGCGACAAGGTGCAGCTGGTGGGGGACGACCTATTCGTCACCAATACCAAAATCCTTAAGCGTGGCATTGACGAGCAGATCGGTAACTCGATTCTGATCAAGTTCAACCAGATTGGCTCGCTCTCCGAAACCCTCGACGCGATTAAAATGGCCCAAGATGCGGGCTTTACGGCGGTCATCTCCCACCGTAGTGGTGAAACGGAAGATACCACTATTGCCGATTTGGCCGTAGGCACCTGTGCGGGACAAATCAAGACCGGATCGCTGTGTCGTTCTGACCGTGTCGCGAAGTACAACCGCCTGCTGGTGATCGAAGCCGAGCTAGGGGATGTGAGCTACCCCGGTTTGAAAGCCATCAAAGGCCAGTAGGTCAAAAACATAGCGTTCGCGTGTAAGAGATCTCTCAAAAATTTGTAAGAGATCTCTTACAAATGCCGACGAAATTCGCTCGAAACCTTGTAAGAAAAAGCGAGATTTTTCACTAATTCAACTTTAAGTGATTGTCTTAGTTGGGTTTTATGAAAGAAAGGCGGGTCCCTTGGGCTCGCCTTTTGCGTATTGGGTCCGCTTGAGAAGTTGCGCTGTTCTGCCACAATGCATTCAGGACAAGGGGAGGCAAGGATGCTTCAGGCAGGATGCAACGGGATGTATGCAGGTGCGCTGGGTGACACAGTGATGTGAGCCTTGGCAAGGAAGTCACCTGAGGAGGTTGACACAGGGAGTGGTCAGAGGAAGTGCTTGGAGCGGGCGGCCTACGGGCCGCCTTTTTTTGTGTAGGCCATTCACGCAATCATGGACGCCTTCCATCCGACTACAAAAAAACCAGCGTAAACGCTGGTTTTTTTGGGATGTGCTAACACTCTGCGCTTAACGCTCGAGTTTTTCCAGCTTACCCGTTTTGCCATCCCACTCTTCTGCATCGGGCAGAGGGTCTTTCTTCTCGGCAATATTGGGCCACACTTCGGCCAACTCCGCGTTGATCTCGATAAACTGCTCTTGGCCATCTGGCAGCTCATCCTCCGAGAATATTGCCTCAGCAGGGCACTCTGGCTCACACAGCGCGCAGTCGATGCACTCGTCCGGGTGAATAACTAGGAAATTGGGGCCTTCGTAGAAACAGTCGACTGGGCAAACTTCCACACAGTCGGTGTATTTGCATTGGATGCAGTTCTCGGTAACGACAAACGTCATCTTGCTATCCCTCTTGCGAGACCGAGAAGCCTCCCGGTCGTGGTCAATCGTGAATGGTTATAAATCTGCGGTTTTTTATAAGGTAAAAAGGTATGGGCGACATTCTAGTGGTGCCCATACCCGGCGGCAAGCGCTCGCGCTCATCTGTTGATGCGATTACTGACGCTCATTATATCCATTGTCTATAGCAACTCTCGCCACTGATACAACAAGGTCAGCGCTTCGCGAGGCGACAAGTCGTCGATATCCGCCTTGCCGAGCGCTTCTACCACCGGGTGCGGGGCGCTGGCGAACAGGTCGTTTTGCTGCGGTATCGCAGGGCTCGCTGAGGGCCGCTGCTGCTCGTCGACATCCCGCTGTTCGAGCATCATCAGCTTTTCCCGAGCGCGACGAATTACCGGAGCCGGGACCCCGGCGAGTTGGGCGACCTGTAAGCCATAACTCTGGCTGGCGGGGCCTGCCTCGATACGGTGCATGAACACGATACCATCGCCGTGCTCCGTTGCCGTCAAATGAATATTGGCGATGCCCTCCGCCTGCTCAGGCAGTGCCGTCATTTCAAAATAGTGCGTGGCAAACAGCGTGAGCGCCCGAGCGTTAGCGAGATGCTCGGCGCTTGCCCAGGCCAAGGAAAGCCCATCGAAGGTGCTAGTGCCACGGCCAATCTCATCCATTAACACCAGGCTGTGTTCGGTGGCATTGTGCAAAATATTGGCGGTTTCAGTCATTTCTACCATGAAGGTAGAGCGCCCGCCCGCTAGATCATCTGACGATCCGATCCGGGTAAAGATACGGTCAACCGGGCCGATCTCGGCGGCATCGGCGGGTACAAAGCTGCCGCTATGGGCCAGCAGGGCGATCAGGGCAGTTTGGCGCATGTAGGTCGATTTACCGCCCATGTTGGGGCCGGTGATGATCAGCATGTGCTGCTTTGGGGTGAGCAGCACGTCGTTGGGCACGAACGGTTTGTCGCTGACCTGCTCCACGACCGGGTGGCGCCCGGCGGTAATGGTGATGCCCGTGGCCTCCACCAATTGAGGGCGCACCCAGTTGAGCGCGTCGGCACGCTCGGCGAAGGCGCATAGAACGTCCAGTTCTGCCAGTGAGCGCGAGGTGTTCTGTAGTTCGTGCAGCTGGACGTTGAGCTCGGCTAGCAACTGGTCATAGAGCCACTTTTCCCGCGTCAGCGCCCGCGACTTGGCGGAAAGCGCTTTGTCCTCAAACTCCTTCAGCTCTGGGATAATAAAGCGCTCGGCGTTTTTCAGCGTTTGACGACGGATATAGTCGGCTGGGGCATGCTGCGCCTGGGCGCGGGGTAGCTCAATAAAGTAGCCGTGTACGCGGTTGTAGCCGACTTTTAGGTTGGCAAGCCCGGTGCGTTCGCGCTCTCTCAGTTCTAACTGAACGAGATAGTCGCCTGCGTTTTCGGCCATGCCGCGATGCTCGTCTAGCTCGGCATCGAAGCCATCGGCAATCACGCCACCATCACGAATGACCACGGGCGGGTTATCGACCAGTGCCCGCGTCAAAGTGTCGGCCAGTTCTGGATAGGGGCGAATGTGCGGCTTTAGGCTATCGAGCGCGCTGCCGCTATCAATATCGGCCAGCAGTGTTTCCAGCGTGGGCAGCGTGGCGAGCGCATCTCTCAGTCGCGCGAGATCGCGTGGGCGTGCGCTGTAAAGAGCGACGCGGGCGAGTATGCGTTCCACGTCCCCTACGTCGCTCAGCGTATCCCGCAGGCTCATATAGTTGGCATCAATAGAGAGTAGGGCCACGCCGGCTTGGCGGCCCTCGACGATCTCCCGCTGGCGTAGCGGGCGATTCAGCCAGCGCTTTAAAAGCCGCGAACCCATGGCCGTGGTGCAGGTATCAAGCACGCTGGCCAGGGTGTTATCGCCGGTGCCGCCCAGGTTGATGTCGATCTCCAGGTTACGGCGGCTGGCGGCGTCGATCACCACGGCATCGTCGCGGTTCTCTACGCTGATGGCGGTCACGTGGGGCAGGCGCGAGCGCTGGGTATCGCGGGCGTAGTCGATCAAGACACCGGCCGCGATCAGCGCCGTGGAGAGATGTGCGCAGCCAAAGCCACGCAGGTCGCTAACTTCAAATTGGTCGCACAGGCTGCGGGTGGCGCTTTCCAGATCGAATAGCCACTCCCCCTGGCGGCGTAGGCTGCGCTTTTGCGACCACGCATCGGGCAGGGTCAGGCTCTCCGGCACCAGCAGCTCCGCAGGGGAGAGGCGGGTCAACTCGGCGAGCATTTCCGCTTCGCTCTCGACTTCCAGTACGTTAAAACGACCGCTGGAGAGCTCCAGCCATGCCAGTCCCCAGCCAGCTTTTCCGGGGGCAACGGCCACCAGAACGTTATCTCGCCGAGCATCTAGCAGGGCTTCATCGTGCAGTGTGCCGGGGGTGACGATGCGCACCACCTGACGCTCCACCGGGCCTTTACTAGTGGCTGGGTCGCCGATTTGCTCGCAAATCGCCACCGACTCACCGCCTGCTACTAAGCGGGCTAAATAACCTTCCGCGCTATGGTAGGGCACCCCGGCCATGGGGATGGGTTTACCCCCCGACTGGCCGCGCTGGGTCAGGGTGATATCCAGCAGCGCAGCGGCGCGTTTAGCGTCATCGAAAAACAGCTCGTAAAAATCCCCCATGCGGTAAAACAGCAGTACCTCGGGGTGCTCGCGCTTGATGTTAAGGTATTGCGCCATCATTGGCGTATGGGCGGGGCTGGCCTGTGACATGGGCGTCCTGATTGAGCGTGGCGCAAGCGGTTGGCCTGCGGCATGTTCGTTGAGCAATTTCATTGAGAAAGCTAAACGCAGTATTCTACGCTACCCTAAGGTCTTACATGAAGGAGTCACCATGCCCCCCAGCGTTTCTAGCCTCAAGAACCTCGATTTATCGCTGCTTGCCCAGCGGCTGGGGCGGCTTTGCCTTCAGCTTGGCGTTGAAGTGACCGCCGCAGAGTCTTGCACCGGAGGAGGCATTGCCAGTGCGATTACCTCGGCGGCAGGCAGTTCGGCGTACTTTACAGCGGGCTATGTGACCTACTCAAACGCCGCGAAAACCCGCCTGCTGGGTGTGGAGCCTGCCACGCTTGAAGCCCATGGAGCCGTTAGCGAGGCCGTGGTGAAGGCGATGGTGGCGGGAGCCTGCCGTGAAAGCGGGGCTGATTTAGCCGTTGCGGTGAGCGGTGTGGCCGGCCCGGAGGGCGGCAGCGACGAAAAACCGGTAGGTACCGTATGGATTGCCTGGGGCAGTGCTGGACAGCAGCAGGCAGAGTGCTTCCACTTCCCCGGCGACCGCCAAGCGGTGCGGGAGCAGGCGGTGCGCGAAGCGCTGGCGGGTTTAGTGTCGAGGCTGAGCGCTCAGGCGCAGAAGAAATAATCGTTAAAGTTGCCGCTGAGGATTTGTTTAGCCGCTAATCTTTGGCATACTACTGGCTAATTATACAGCTTGTTATGAGGAATTTCCGCATGGCTCAGGAAGACAACCGCACAAAAGCGCTTAATGCTGCACTCAGCCAGATTGATCGCCAGTTTGGTAAAGGGACCGTTATGCGCCTTGGCGATGCGCCACGCGTCGTGATGCCGTCTGTCTCCACCGGTTCGCTGGGGCTGGATATTGCACTCGGCATTGGTGGTTTACCGTTTGGTCGTGTCGTCGAAATCTTCTAATTGGTACTAGAAAAAATGGTACAAGCTAACCGAGTGAGTGAGTAACAGCTCCGCAATGCTTTAATAAATATTTTTTAATTTTGTACCAGTACAATTTAGAGCAAGCTCGCCTAATTATGTAGCATTTTTTGGAGAAAGATCATGAATGATGAGAACCGCAAAAAGGCCCTGTCTGCCGCGTTGAGTCAGATCGAACGTCAGTTCGGTAAAGGTGCTGTTATGAAAATGAATGAGTCAGCGGGCCCAATGCCTGCGATCTCTACGGGCTCTCTGGGTCTCGATATTGCACTTGGCATAGGCGGGCTACCATTGTCCAGAATTTGCGAGATATATGGCCCAGAAAGTGCAGGTAAGTCCACACTTTGTTTACAGCTGGTGGCCGAAGCACAGAAGAAAGGTTTAAGCGCGGCGTTTATTGATGCAGAGCACGCACTAGATCCAGTTTACGCTGAAAAGCTAGGCGTTGACTTGGATGAATTGTTGGTTTCTCAGCCAGATACTGGTGAGCAGGCTCTTGAAATCACTGACATGCTTGTTCGCTCCAACTCTGTTGGCTTGATCATCATCGACTCTGTCGCAGCGCTTGTGCCGCGGGCGGAGATCGAAGGCGAAATGGGCGACTCCCATGTTGGCTTGCAAGCAAGATTAATGTCCCAGGCTCTGCGTAAGCTAACTGGTAACGTAAAAAACGCGAACTGTCTTGTCGTGTTTGTCAACCAGATTCGGATGAAGATCGGTGTGATGTTCGGTTCTCCTGAAACTACCACCGGTGGTAACGCGTTAAAATTTTACTCCAGCGTGCGCTTGGATATCCGTCGCACTGGTTCGGTAAAAGTGGGTGACGAAGTCACTGGTAACGAAACTCGTGTTAAAGTGGTGAAAAACAAGGTGGCGCCGCCCTTTAGACAGGCGGAATTCCAAATTATTTACGGTAAAGGGATTTATCATGCTGGTGAGGTCATCGATCTTGGCGTGCAGTGTAAATTGGTCGATAAAGCCGGTGCCTGGTACAGCTATAAAGGCAAAAAAATCGGTCAAGGTAAGGCCAATGCTGCGCAGTATTTAGAAGACAATCCGGAAATCTCAGACGAGATTGAAGCTGAAATACGTCGCCAACTGATGCCAGTCGCGCAGCGCAAGGGCGAAGACAAAGCTGTAGCTGTAGAGGTACCAGAAGAGGACGCCTAACGCAGATTGTTAAAGGTTTTTACAAACCTTGTCCATGCGCAACACCTAAATTAAACTAATAAGTGCAGCACCCGCGGTTTGTTGTTCTCCAAGTATTCACTTAATAACACCTGGGCTGGGGGCGGTATCTCAGCCTCTTTCTTAGTCTATCGTTCAGCTTATCGACCACTCTTCTTAGCTCTGTGTCAGACAAGGTTCGAAAGTCAGTCCCTTTCAGGAAATATTGGCGAATCAGGCCATTCGTATTTTCATTGGTGCCACGCTGGCATGAGTGGTACGTGTCACAAAAACAGATCTTGGCTGAGACGGTCTTAGTAACTGTCGGTGCTCGGCGAATTCAGAACCGTTATCCAAGGTGCACTGCGCCTCGGCGGGGTTCTAACAACCGGATCATCGTCTTGGCAGTTTCAGTGGCCGTTATCTTCGGTAGGCGCGCTGCCAAGAGGTAGCCGCTGTGTCGTTCGATCAGGGGAGAGCGCGTCCTGGTATTTGGCGGTCGCGATATAGAGGCGAGCAGCGTGGCGCTGGCATTGCTTTTAGGCAAAACAGCTTGGCCGGCGGCGCGGGGGCGGTCTTCATGCCTTCTTCGCACGTCGGGCAGGCATATTTGCGGCGCACATGACGGGTCACCTCGATCCGGGCAGGCAACCCGTGCAGTTTCTCAATGACCTCTTCACCGATTATCTTTAGCGCGGCACTGTCCTTGTGGCAGTGGTGATCGTTATCGGGCAGTTCATGCACCACCTCAACGCGCGGTAGTTCTGGCGGTAGCGCCACACGCCCGGCGCGCGTGCGACGATTAGCAGTTGAGGTCGTCTCGCACGTTGCGTCATCAGCGACCTTCCCAGCAAACCACTGACACTTCTAGCTACCTGTACACTATCTATCCAAATTTATCGTCAACTATCTGATAGTCATAACTTACCCACCTGATGTCAGCTTAACGATATCCCCAACTGAGTAAGAGTCTTCTTTTCTATAATCACTTTGTTTTAATTATAAAGGAATAAAATAAGCCTAGGTGTTTGGTCCTGGGGTGTGGTGGTTTATGGTATGAAACCTTGTCCGCGGAGGATCCATGGCTCAGGTACTTCATCAACGCGCCACGACCACGCACGCCATCCGAGAAGACATACAGCGATCGACTGAGTCGGTCGCGACGTTAAGTCGACGCTACGGCATTAACCCTAAAACCGTACGCAAGTGGCGCAGCCGGACCTCTGTCGAAGTTGTGCGTATGGGACCCAAAGCAGCTCGCTCCACATCGCTGACACGGTCAAGTCTGCACCGACTCTACCAGCGCCACGGTACTAGTCAGCGGCCTAGGGCTGGCGAAGCAACGCGCGAGAAAAAGTTCTTCAAACATTACCCTATCGGCTATTTGCATATCGATATTAGCGATATCCAGACAGGCGAAGGCAAGGCCTATCTCTTCGTTTCAATGGATCGAACGTCCAAGTTCGTTCATGCGCAGCTATACTAAAAGATAAGGGTATCCGGATTATCTGGTTGGTATGCGAGAGAGAAAGGTGGCCGACAAACTCAACCCACAACGGATTAGCTGGTTGATGGCTCGCTCAGTACGCTCACTTGCTAGAGAGCAGATACTTCACCAAA